>Ga0256837_1000593_pt1 | contig 29657 bp, 31 predicted proteins | sample 4562384metaG_FD_185976 | JGI IMG/M metagenome (GOLD analysis project Ga0256837, IMG submission 185976) | Hydrothermal vent microbial communities from Guaymas Basin, Mexico - 4561-384 | ecosystem: Environmental > Aquatic > Marine > Hydrothermal vents | place: Mexico: Guaymas Basin | collected... | reverse complement strand
TATCCCATCTACCCTTTTTTCTACAGGAATATGTGTTGCACAGCCAACAAAAAATATTATATAAAATACTATATAGTAAAATCTCAAATACTATCCTTTTTTTTAATCAACATCACCAAATCTACTTACAACTCTCCCTATCACCTCTATCTCATTCATTTCTAATGTTTGTGTAGGGTAAACATTATTGTCAGAAATCACATCAACTCTTCCATCGATACGCTTTTGTATCCTTTTTATAAAAAGACCAGCTTCTGTACGTATGGTAAAAATACCACCACGGTTGATATCTGTTTTTGCTCTGTTAATAAATACAATGTCATTATAACTAAATGTTGGCTCCATCGAATCACCTGAAACATTAATAGCTTCTATATTTTTTAACTCTTTTTCTCCACCAAGCATAGAAACAAACTGTTCAGGTATTTTCAGATTTTCAACAGTCTCTGCCTCATTATCAGCCCCACCACCTGCACTCGCATTAATATCATTAAAATACTTAATCATATAGTTATTAGTAGCTTCCACTAAGCTTTCAGGCGACTGTCCATATAAAAGCCAATTAATAGAGATACTACGTTTTGCGCAAAAATCCAGAAGTTCATTAAATGGAAGTTTGTTTCTTTTCTTCATCGTAGCAAAATTCATTTGTGAAATACCCAAAACCTCTGCAACATCTTTGTCAAACACTTTTTTAGGTGCAAACTCTTCTGAAACGATACTTTTGATCTCTTCTACTATATCTGCAAAACTATTCATCATTTTCCCTTTCACTTTTTCTATCTATAAGGAAAGTATATTACAAATTTACATTATTGTCAAAATATATTTTGCATTTTGTCATATTTTTATATTTAATTTTACTTTTTGTGTAATATTTTTCCAATTTAACAATAAAAAGGGGTTCTTATGTTAATGAGATTTGAAAATATTGAGATGTTACTTGAAGTTTTTGAACAAAAATTGGGTCTGTGGGCACAAAAGATTTTATAAAAAGAAAAAAAGTTTAAGAGTTTTCCTCTTTCTCTTTTTTTTCTCTCTCTTCTCTGTCTTGTTCTCTTTGTTCAGATTTTGTTTTATGGTAACCACCAAAAATAAAAACCATAAACAGAACAAATGCTATGAGCATAATGGTATCAACAAAAGAGTTCATCTGTTATCCTTTTGGAAATGTATCGTATGTTTGACGAATAGCATCATAAAGCACAATACCTGTACTTATGGCTAGATTAAGACTTCGTCCATCTTTTGTCATGGGAATAGTGATATTTTGCTCTTTATATTTATGTAAAATATCTTCAGGAATACCTGCTGTCTCACTGCCAAAAAAGATAAAATCACCATCTTTAAACGATGCTTCAAAATAGGGTTTATCCGTTTTTGTCGTTGCAAAGTAAGCATTGTCTGTTATTTCATTGTTTTTGAAAAAATCATCCAAACTCTCCCAAACATGCAAGTCAAGCTTATCCCAGTAATCCAGCCCTGCTCTGCGCACTGCTTTTTCATCAATATCAAATCCTATAGGTTTGATAAGATGTAATGATGCACCAGCATTGACACAAAGACGACCAATAGCACCTGTATTGTTTGGGATTTGTGGATGCACAAGTACTAGATTAAAAGCCATTAAAAAATCACCGTTCTGTTTGCATAAACAAAAATTCTATCTTCAAGTGCAAGTTTTAAAGCACGGGAGAGAACAACTTTTTCCACATCACGACCAAGACGCTGCATATCGCGCCAACTATAAGCATGATCAATATGCTTTACATCTTGAGCGATGATTGGACCTTCATCAAGATTGTTATTTACAAAATGAGCCGTTGCCCCTATAATCTTCACACCTCTGTCATACGCTTGCTTATATGGATTTGCACCTATAAAAGCTGGTAAAAAAGAGTGATGAATATTAATGATTTTTCCATCATATGTTTCTACAAAACGTGGTGTTAGAATACGCATATATTTTGCAAGAACAATATAATCAATATCTTGAAAACTGTTAATAGTCTCTATAATTTTGCTTTCATGCTCTGCACGCTCCAAACCCTCATGGGAGATGGTAATGTAAGGAATATCAAATTTCTCAACCAAAGATTCCAAAGTATCATAATTAGAGATAACTGCTAAAATATTAGCATCAAGCTCACCAGCTTCATGACGAATCAAAATATCACCAAGAGCATGAAGCTCTTTTGTTACCATAATAATAATATTTTTTTTCTTTGGTTCTATCACTTTGATACTTGAAGTTTCTGGAAGAACCTCTTTGAGTGCATTGTGCAGTGCATCTTTATCAATGGCACCATCAACCACACTACGCATAAAAAACTTATTGCTCTCTTTATCAACAAACTCAGAATTTGAAAGGATATTAAGATCATAGTTATAAAAAACAGTTGATACCTTATGTACCAAACCTTTTTCATCATTTGCATCTATAAGTACACGATATTGACTCACTACTCATTTCCTTTTTCAAGTTTTTCTATTCGCTCATCTATAGTTGCCAGAGTATATTCCAAAAAGTTGAGTGTCATATCTATCTTTGCTTCTATGTTAGCATTGTTTGGCGCTTGAAACCCTTCAAACAATACCAAAAGTCTCTCTCTGATAGAGTTTAAAAAATAGAGTTCATTGTCAACTTTTTGATTGTTTTCATCTAAGGAAACATCACTTTGAGTATCTAAATGGCTTGCAACAGGTGGTTCAACAACCTCTTCACTCTGAGACTCTTGAGATACATTCTCCTCTTCCATCTCTGCAAGTGTAGAGAGTATTACATCTTTTAATTCCATGCTTTTAACAACCACCTTTCAAACTCTTTAAACTCCACATCAGTATCCATTTTGATGAAAAACTCTTTCATCTCTTTATTCACTTTTAAAAACTTTTTTCTCACTCCAGAGAGGCGTCTAATAGCAATTTTTGCATCAGAGTTATTGGGATCTTTTTTCAAGATCTCTTTATATATCTCCAATGCTTCCTCTTTAAGACCCTGAAGTTCATAAATATTAGCAAGAGTGAGTGTTTTCAAGTACTATAACCTATCTCTCGATATAGTTTGCGATGATAGAACCCATTTCACTCGTTGAACAGATCTCTTTTGCATCAAACTGTGCTAAATCTTGTGTTCTATAACCCTCATTTAAGGCACGTTTAATCGCTGCATCGATTCTATCAGCTGCATCATTTTCATCAAGTGCATAACGAAGCATCATAGAAGCTGAAGATATTGTTGCAATCGGATTTGCTATCCCTTGTCCTGCGATATCTGGAGCTGAACCATGAATTGGCTCATACACACCAATTTTAGCACCAACAGAAGCTGATGGTAAAAGACCGATAGAACCAGAAAGCATAGATGCTTCATCACTTAAAATATCACCAAAGATATTACCTGTAAGCATCACATCAAACTGTTTTGGATCACGAATAAGCTGCATTGCCGCATTATCAACATACATATGTGTCAATTCAACTTCAGGATACTCTTTGGCAACATCTTCAACAGTTTCACGCCAAAGCTGAGAAACATCAAGTACATTTGCTTTATCGATTGAGCATACTCTTTTGTTGCGTGTCATAGCGATTTTAAAAGCCTGATGAGCAATACGTACAATCTCATCACGAGTATATACCATAGTGTTCCATCCTTTGTTCTCATCACGACCTTTAGGCTCACCAAAATAGATACCACCTATAAGTTCACGAACAACCATCAAATCAACACCACGAACCACTTCTGGCTTTAAAGATGAAGCATTAACAAGCTCATCATAAACAACAGCAGGGCGAAGATTTGCATAAACACCCAACTCTTTTCTAAAGCGTAAAAGACCACTCTCTGGGCGCTTTTCACGAGGAAGGTTATCCCACTTTTCACCACCAATGGCACCAAAAAGAACAGCATCGGCATTAAGTGAACCAGAGATTGTCTCTTGTGGTAATGGATCACCTGTAATATCATAAGCGATTCCACCCATTAAAAGTTCATCATACTCCAAACTAAATCCACAATGAACAGCAACCGCATCTAAAACTTTGACAGCTTCATCAATGATTTCAGGACCTATTCCATCCCCTTTGATTAACGCTATTTTATATGATTTCATCTATTTGTTTTCCTCTTTAATTTCATTTTGTGCAAAGTTCATCAATCCACCTGCATCTATAAGTTCTTGCATAAATGGCGGGATAGGTGTAAAGTTATATGTTTTACCAGTCGTTTTATTGGTAATGGTACCGGCATCCATATCTATTGATATCTCATCACCTTCATTGATCTCATTTGCTTCTTTTAGTTCAAATATAGGAAGTCCCATATTAAAAGCATTTCTATAAAAAATTCTAGCAAAAGTTGGAGCTACAATAGCAGCGACACCAGCAGCTTTAAGAGCTATTGGAGCGTGTTCACGACTTGACCCACATCCAAAGTTTTCATCAGCAACTATCACATCACCAGGTGTCATTTTATTCACAAATTCTGGATCAGCATCTTCCATAACATGCTTAGCAAGTTCCTCAGGTACCGAAGTATTAAGGTAACGAGCTGCTATGATTAAGTCTGTGTCAATATCTTTTCCAAATCTCCAAACTTTACCGTTTATGTTTGCTTTTTGCATATAAATTCCTAATATCGTTTTAAAATAATTTTGCGATTATATCGAAATAGTTGTTTGAAGTTGATTAAATGAAAGAAAAAAGTGAGTTATTTGCCTTGATATTAAAAAGTATCAAGGCAGTTTTAGGAGATTTTAGCGTTTAAGATTATTAGTAGTCTGAAGCATCTCATCACTGGTTGTAATGATTTTTGAGTTTGCATCATAAGCTCTTTGCCCTGTAATGAGATCAGTTAGTTCTACAACAAGTTCAACATTACTGAGTTCTACAAACCCTTGACGAAGCACACCTAGCCCATTAACACCTGGAGTACCTTCAACAGGTTGTCCTGAAGCATCAGTTTCTACATAAAGGTTATCACCCATTGAGTGCAGACCTGCTGGATTGATAAAGTTTGTAGTGTTAATCTGCCCTATCTGTGTTGCCTGAGTTTGACCAGCTTGAACAACAGTTACTGTACCATCTACACCAATAGAGAGATTTGTTGCATCTTCTGGGACAACAATTTCAGGAATAAGTTTGTACCCATCACCGTTAACTATAGTCCCATTTTCATCTACCTTAAAAGCACCATTACGACTGTAAACTTCTGTTCCGTCAGGAAGTTCAAGTTTAAAAAAACCTCTACCAGTTATGGCAATATCAAGTTGATTGTCAGTTTGTTTAAGAGCGCCTTCTGCAAAAATTTTATTGATAGCAGTTGGACGAGCACCAAGACCCACTTCTATGCCAGTAGGTGACTTTGTAACATCTGATGTTGATGTTCCTGCGTATTCCATAACATGGTACATCAAATCCGCGAACTCTGCACGTGATTTTTTAAATCCTATGGTATTAACATTGGCAATATTATTTGCGGTTGTATCAATTTGTGTCTGCATGCTCAACATCCCTGTTGAAGCTGTATAGAGTGATTGCATCATGGTCTTAGTTCTCCTTTAGTCTATGCTTTTTTAGCAAGTTTTTCAATTGCATCTCTGTTCATATCATTCATCTGTGTATCCATCGCTTTTTGATACATTCCAACAAGTCTATTTGTTTCTATGAGTTGTGTCATCATCTTCACAGCATTGACATTACTTTTTTCAACAAAACCTTGTTTTAAAGCACCTGTACTCTCAAGTGGTTCCAAAGAGGCTACATCATCTGTTTTATAAAGATTATCACCAACTTTTTGAAGATTTTGGATATTTTGTGGTTGTGCAATAAAAAGCTTTTTATTAGGAGTCAATGACAAACTTCCAGGAACATTGGTATAAATCTGCCCATTTTTATCGACACTTACAACGCTGTCTGACTCTTGTAGAGTAATACCGTCATTGGTTGTAAAGTAATCATCACCTAAAACTTCATATCCTTGCTTGGTTACAAGTTTTCCCTCATCATTCATAGAAAAAGAGCCATCACGTGTCAAACGAATACCTTCTGGTGTTTTTACAACAAAGAAAAGCCCCTCTTTAGAGAGTGCCATATCAAGCGGATTGGAACTTTTATCCATATTACCTACAGAAAAATCTGTATATTCATCAACAATCTGAGGAGCTTTTGTCATTGTTCTGTTTATAAATGCAGCTGCTTCTTTTGTATTGTTCTTATTTTCAAGTTCATCTCTTTTTTCCTGATAGATACGCATAAAATCACCAACAACAAGATTCTCTTCTTTAAATCCTGCTGTATTGACATTTGCAAGATTGTTTGCGATCGTATCAAGACGATTAAACTGTGTTACCATCCCAGCAGCGGAACTATAGTAGCCTGTTTGCATCGATGCCCCTGTATTTTTTTAATATTTTCAATCAAAAAGCAAACTGTGTTCCAACTTTATTTTTATAAAAAAACAAGCTAGATTTAATAATTTTTCGGTATAATCCACCTTTTAAAAACCTTAAATAAATAAAATTTATGGAGCAGCCTCCGAATGACAGCAAAAGAACTCAACACCGCATTGGAAAAGCTTTTTGAAGAGCATAAATCTAAAGATTGTTTAACCTACGAATCTATAATAGAACTTTTTGAAAAACAACCAACAGCAGCACAAGCAAAAAATGTTTATAAACTTATCAAAAAATATGATAAGTGTGTTTATACATCAAGTGAACACGCAAAAAAACTTAATGATCAAGAAGCACAGGCTCGCCGTGATGCGCAAAGAAAAATGCTTGAAGACAATGACAGCGACAACTTTGACATCCTTAAAGAGCATGAACTTCTTGAATGGTCACGTTCAGACTCCCCTGTTCGTATGTATCTCCGTGAAATGGGACAGGTTCCACTTTTAACAAAAGAGGAAGAGATAGAGATCTCAAAACAGATAGAAACAGGTGAAAGCATTATTATCGATGCAATCTGTTCTGTCCCTTATCTTATCGATTTTATCCTCGATTACAAAGAACCACTTATTAACCGTGAAAGACGTGTAAAAGAGCTTTTTAAATCTTTTGAAGATGAAAAAGATGACAGTGGTGATGATGACAGCAGTGATGATGACAGTGAAGCAAAAGCACTCTCTTCAAAAGACAAATCACGTGTAGAGAAAGTTACAACCAGTTTCAAAGCTTTGGAAAAAGCGAAAAAAGACTGGCTTAAAGTACTTGACAAAGCACCCCAAAACCTAGATGGAGAGTTAAACGAAGAGATTGTGCATTTCTATTTAACACTTACCTATAAAAAAGCTGTTTTAAAAGAGAAGCTTCTTGATCTGGGTCCTACATCAAAACTTATCAATGAACTTGTAAAAGCTATGGAAACAGCTTTAAAAAGTGATGAAGGGTATGATAAAGAACTTAAACGTCTTGAATATAAACTTCCACTTTTCAATGCAACACTCAAAGCAAACCACAAAGTTTTGGTCGATAAAATCAAAGAGCTAACAAAAGAAGATATTGCAAATATGGTTCCAGAAGCAACAATGGTTTCTACATATATGGAGATTAAAAAGCTTGTTCAGACAAAAGAAGCTTCCAAAAACTCTTTTGATATGGAACCAGAAAAACTAGCAGATATTTTAGAGCAAATCAAACGTGGTAAAAATATCTCTGAAATTGCAAAAACTAAAATGGCGAAATCTAACTTACGTCTTGTTGTTTCTATCGCAAAACGTTACACCAACAGAGGCTTACCGTTTTTGGACTTGATTCAAGAGGGAAATATTGGTCTTATGAAAGCTGTTGACAAGTTTGAATACCAAAAAGGGTATAAATTTTCAACATATGCAACATGGTGGATCCGTCAGGCAATTTCTCGTGCTATTGCTGATCAAGCACGTACTATCCGTATCCCTATCCATATGATTGAGACGATTAACCGTATTAACAAAATTATGCGTAAACACCTCCAGGAACATGGTAAAGAGCCAGATGTTGAGACAATTGCAAATGAAGTTGGGCTTTCTGTTGAGAAGGTGAAAAATGTTATTAAAATCACAAAAGAGCCTATCAGTCTTGAAGCACCTATCGGTAGTGAAGATGACGGACGTTTTGGAGACTTTATTGAGGACAAAACATCTCTTTCACCATCAGATGCAATCCTTAAAGATGACTTGCGTGTTCAAATTGAGCAAGTGCTAGAACAACTCAATGAGCGTGAAAAAGCTGTTATCAAACTTCGTTTTGGAATTATGGATGATGAGAGTGACAGAACACTTGAAGAGATTGGAAAAGAGTTAAGCGTTACTCGTGAGCGTGTACGTCAAATAGAATCAAGTGCTATTAAAAAACTCAAACACCCTAAAGTGGGTCGAAGACTCAAAAACTACATAGAAGAGTAAGAGATGACATTTGAGCATCAATGGATCGAATACGATTACAATCCGTTTATATTGTTTGACTCAAATGGAAAAATCATTACACTCAATGCTGAGGCCCAGTTTCTTCTGGGCTTTACCACTCCAAGCGAAATTTTTGAACTTACAAAAACATACGCCAACATCACCTTTGGTTTTAAAACAACTTTTATAGAACTTGAATATGGGCGTTACAAGTTCTTTGGTGTCACTGTTGGGTATAAAGATGAAGAGAAGATAGGCATAAAACTCTATCAAACCCCTTCTTATAAAATAAATACAAAAAAACCAGAGGGTGAACTTATCAATATTTTCACCATCACAGACCTGTGGATAGCAACAAACTCTATCAACTCAGATATTAAGTTTACAAAATCGTATGACCCAACTATTCCTGATGTCATTATAGATTCCAACAACCTTATAAAACTTCTTAATAAAATATACTCAGCAGTAGCACCAAGTTCTGAAGTAACAACAAAAGTATTTCTGCGAGTAGGTGAACATATAAAGTTTGGAGAAAAAAAATACAGTATTTTCTCTATTGAAATAAGTGCAGACAATATTGATAAATCAAAAAATAATGAGATAGAAATAGTTGCAGAAACAAACGGTTTTCATATAGATGTGAGTGCTAAAAGCTACACTATCAACCTACCAATGATAACCTCTTAAGAGGTCATCTCTTTAGAAAGTATAGAACCCACCACAATGCCGATTAAGAGTGATGGCAGATAATAGCTCAATTCTAATAGATTGTTATTTTTTAAAGCGATAAAGCCAAGAACCAAAAACAGATAGGGAATAAGTCTAAAAGCAGATACGCTCCCGCGTGCTCCATGTTTGATACTTTTTAAACTAAACGTTTTTATTTTAGCTTTTTCCTCTTTGACTATCTGTTTGAGATCAAGCTCCTCAGCCGATGCGTCGTTGATAGAATCCTCTTCGTAAAGCTCATGAGGGTCTTCAATCTCATCCAGCAAGTCTCTTTTGTCTTCAAACTCTTTAGATACTACTTTTGTATCAACCATCCTTTTGTAGGCATAAGCACTTCCCAAAATCACAAACAATGCAGATAAAAAAGCTACCTCTACATTGGCAAAGATTTTTGGAGAAAAAAGATACGTTATAGCGATAAGAGCTTCAACTCCTAAAAAGATACTAATAGTTTTTTTCACCATAGTCCTCATCATCTTCTTCATCAAGTTGCTTTTTAATAGCGTATCTATCTTGTTTTGCCAACTCTTCAAACTCTTTGTATTGTCTTGAATATGCTTTATAGACATTTAAAATAGCAGCTGCCACACCAATAAACACCCCTATCCAAAATGTCCAAGGCTCATCAGTCCAACGTTTGAGCAGCCAACCAATTCCAACACCCATAATCACAGCTACAACCATCGATATCCCCAAGGAAAGATGGTCTGCTGCTTCTATAATGGGTTTAATACGAGGTTTTGGTTCCTCCTCTTGCGTGTTAGTATCTTGATTATTATCAGTTGCCATTACGAAATAGCCTTAAAAACTCTTTTACTAGCTTCTATGGTTTCTTCTATCATCGCATCGGTTGTAGCAGTTGAGATAAAACCTGTTTCATAAAGAGAACACGCAAAGTAAAAACCTTCACTAAGCATACCTGCATGAAATTTGGCAAAAAGTTCAGCATCAGATTCTGTAGCATCTTGAAAGTTCTTGACAGGTTTTTCATTAAAGAAAAAGCCAAACATACTTCCACGTGTATCAATTTGCATCGTAATACCCTCTTCTTTAGCTGCGGCTTGCATCCCCTTTACCAAACGAACAGCACGAGCATTTAAAACATCAAGAACTTTTGCATTTTGCTTAAGTTTTGTAAGCGCTGCATATCCTGCTGCCATAGCAACAGGATTTCCAGAGAGTGTACCAGCTTGATACACAGGACCCTCAGGAGAGAGATATGCCATAATCTCTCTTCTACCGCCAAAAGCACCAACAGGCATACCACCACCTATCACTTTTCCAAGTGTTACCAAGTCAGGTTTGACACCAGTGATAGACTCAGCGCCATGCAGGCTTCCTCTAAAACCACTCATCACTTCATCAAAGATAAGGAGTGTATTATGTTCATCACAAAGCTGGCGTAATTGATGTAAGAACTCTTTATCAGCAGGTACAAGTCCCATATTTCCAGCGATTGGCTCAATAATAACACATGCTATATCCTTAGAATCAACAAAACATTGTTTAACACTTTCTATATTGTTATATTCAGCTAAAAGTGTATGTTTCGTAAAATCAGCGGGAACACCAGGGCTTGAAGGATTACCAAAAGTTGCTGCACCACTACCAGCTTGCACCAAAAGTGAATCACTGTGCCCATGATAACATCCAGTAAATTTTACAATATCATCACGACCTGTAAAACCACGAGCCAAACGGATAGCACTCATAACAGCTTCTGTACCACTACTAACAAAACGTACTTTTTCTATAGAATCAAAAAACTGTGTCACAAGTTTTGCCAGTTGGGTTTCTGCCAATGTAGGAGCCCCAAAACTAAGGCCATGTTTAACAGCATCGATAACAGCATTTTCTATTGTTTCATCTCTGTGACCAAATAAAAGTGGTCCCCATGATTGCACATAATCAACATATTTGTTACCATCGATATCAAAAAGATAACCACCCTCCCCTTTTTCTATAAACAACGGTGTACCACCTACACTACTAAATGCACGCACTGGTGAATCAACACCACCAGGGATTAATTCTTGTGCTTCTTGAAATGCTTTTTTTGATGCTTCTGTACTCATATAACATACCTTATTAAATTTTTTCTTTATTATAGCCAACTTGTATTAATATTGATTTGCTATAATCATCATAAAAAAGCAGGTTTTTATTGAATAGATCATCTTTTGCACTTTTTGTTGCACTTTTAATTCATTTACTCATATTTTTACTCTTTTTCTTTTTGGCTACTTATGTGCCTGTACCCAAACAACACGCAACCAAACAAGAACGTAAAATCAAAATTTCACTTAAAGAACTTCCTAAAAAGTACAAAGAATCAGGTACTACAAAAAAGAAGATAAAACCACCAAAAATCGCTCCACCTATGCCAAAAGGCTCTCAACTTAAAAAAATTGTAAAAAAACCACCTGTCAAATATGAACCTAAAAAGCCTAAAAAGAAAACTCACCTCAATAAACCAAAGCCAAAGCCAAAACCCAAAAAAGAGGTAAAAAAAGTACAACCAAAAGTGGAACCATTACCACCTAAAAAACCTTATATTCCTTTATTAGAACCAAAAAAAGAAAAAGAGCAAAAAAAAGACCCTCTTGCTTGGATGTATGAAGATAAATCACAGGAAAATAAAAAACAGACAAAAAAAAGCTATGCCCAGGGTGGTAATCTCTCCCAAAACATTAAAGAGCTTTATGGTGATGAATTTGGAAAGCTCACCCCTGGTCAACAACAATATATTTTAGACAATCAAGAGATTATGCGCCGTATCACACAACAGGTTCTTAGCCGAGTTGCACGAGTCAATATCCCCAGAGACCTGCGTGTTAACCGCACTAATGTTATAGAGTTCTATCTTCATCCAAATGGAGATATGACCGATTTTAAATTTTTGAAAAAAAGTGGTTATTATGTACTTGATGACACAACAAAAGAGACCATAGAATATGCGTATAGTCGCTATCCACGACCAAAGGAAAAAACACTCATACGATATAATGTATTTTACAATCTGGCATACTAAAAACTCATTCTTTTAAGATATAATAGTAAAAATTATTTTATAAGGTTTTCTATGCAAAAAATATCTTCTTTTTTTTTAAGTGTATCTATACTCTTTTTTACGGCATGTTCTGATGAAAAACAGCAACAGGTCAAAAAATCACCTCCACCTCTTGAAGTCAATACCATCACAGTTGAAAAGAAAAATGTTCCAATCTGGGCAAAATATACAGGTAGAACAAAAGCAAGCTCTGCTCAAGAAGTTCGTACCAGAGTAAGTGGTGTTTTGGAAAAACGCTTTTTTAAAGATGGTCAGCTTGTTAAAAAAGGACAAAAACTTTTTCAAATTGAACAGGCTGAATATATTGCAGCATTAAAGATGGCACAGGCACAAAAAGCTCAAGATAAAGCTGCATTACAACTTGCACAAGCTGATGTCAAACGCTATACACCGCTTGTCAAAGAGGGTTTGGCTCCTCGTGCAACATTAGAACAATACCTTGCAAAAGAGGCTTCACTCAAAGCGGCTCTTTTGGGTGATGATGCCAAAATTGCACAGGCAAAACTTAATCTCAGCTATACCATAGTACGAGCACCAATATCAGGTCGTATAGGTGTCCGTTATGTTGATGTTGGTAACCTTGTAGGAAAAGGGGAAGCAACACTTCTGACAACCATTGTCAAAACTGATCCTCTTTATGCCTACTTTTCACCATCACAAGATGATGTTCGTATATTTGAGCAATATAAAAAGAAAGAAAAACCAGATGCTTTCATAGAACTCGACGGGGCAAGAAAAGATATTCGTCTTAATGGATATGTCGACTTTGCAAATAACATTGTTGACCCTCTAACATCTACAATAACCATGAGAGCGACTATTGACAATCCTAAAAATGAGATCCTACCAGGTACTTTTGTATATGTCAATATTTTTATAACTGACAAACACAAATTTTTAATGATACCACCAGAGATTATTTTTAATGACCAGCTTGGAAAATATGTTTATGTTGTTGATACAAACAATACACTCAAACGTGCAGATATCCAAACAGGGTACGCAACACGCTACTATATCAGTGTCAAAAAAGGTCTAAAAAGTGGTGACAAAGTGGTGGTCTCAGCACTAATGAAACTCAAACCTGAGCTTAAAGTAAAACCAACAGATGCAACCAAAGAACAAGGTATTGATGCCATCATCAAGCAAAACAACCTTATACCAACACAAAATATGAGTCACTAACTATGTTTTCAGTAACTTTTATTAAACGACCTATTTTAGCGATGGTAATCTCACTTATCATCATCATAGCAGGACTTGTTTCACTTAGTATTCTTCCTATCTCAGAATATCCAGATGTTGCTCCACCAACAGTTAATGTTAGTGCTACCTATACAGGAGCCAATGCTTATGTAGTTGAAGATACGGTGACTCGTGTTCTTGAAGATAAACTCAATGGAATTAAAGGGGTTATCTATATGGATTCCACTTCCACATCAAGTGGAAGTGCTGAGATCAATGTCTATTTTGAACCAGGATATGACATAGACATAGGGGCAGTAGATGTCCAGAACAAAGTCTCAACGGCAACAGCATCACTCCCACCAGAAGTTGTTGCTCAAGGGGTTATTATAGATAAAAAAAGCCCCTCATTGGTATGTCTTATCACCATTACAGGTGATAAGCGTTATGACGCTGCTTTTTTATCAAACTTTGTCAATATCAATGTCTTAGATGAGATTAAAAGGATCCCTGGTGTTGGTAAAGCTATCAATATGGGGGAGAAAAAGTACTCCATTCGTGTTTGGCTTAACCCCGATAAAATAAAAGCACTTGATCTTACTCCTATGGATGTGGTCAATGCCATCAAAAGCCAAAACAAACAGGCTTCTATAGGTAAAATAGGTGGTACACCAAGTTTTGAGAACCAAAAGCAGGAGTTTACCCTTACAACTGAAGGTCGACTCTCTGATGTCAAAGAGTTCCAAAACATTGTCCTCAAACATAAAAAAGACGGCTCACTTGTTTATCTCAAAGATGTCTCACGCATTGTTTTAGGGAGTGAAAGCTATGACTGGAATGCTATTTCACATAAACAACCAGCTGGACTTATAGGGATTTTTCAACTTGGTGATGCCAACGCCTTGGAGATTCGACAAAGAGTACAAGAGACTATGAAACGCCTAGAGCGCCGTTTTCCTGACGGGGTTGAGTGGAGTGTCCCTTACGATACAACAAAGTATGTACGTGTGGCTATCGATAATGTTGTGATCAACCTCTTTATGGCTATTGGGCTTGTTATCTTAATCATCTTTGTTTTTTTGGGATCTTGGAGACCAACTGTTATCGCTTCTGTTGCCATTCCTGTTTCACTTATAGGTACTTTTGCGATTATGCAGATGGCAGATGGATTCTCCATCAACTTCTTAACCCTTTTTGGACTTATTTTAGCCATTGGTATCGTTGTGGATGATGTTATTTTGGTAGTGGAAAATGTTGAGGTTATTTTAGAAAAAGAACCAGAGTTGAGTGTTCCACAGGTAGTGAAAAAAGCGATGATAGAACTTATTGGTCCTATCATCTCAACAACACTTGTCCTTGTTGCTGTTTTTGTCCCTGTGTCACTCCTTCCTGGTATTACAGGAGCACTCTATCAACAGTTTGCACTTACTATCTCTTTTGCTGTTATGATATCATCACTCAATGCCCTCACCCTCTCCCCAGCTTTGAGTTCTATCATTATCAAAAGAAGAAAAAAAGGGGAGAAGAAATTTATCTTCTTTCAAAAATTTGATGATATTTTTGCCTATATTACCGATAAATACACAGCAGTTATTACCTTTTTCATTAAGATTCGCTATGCACTTATACTCTTTATGGGTGGGGTATTTTATCTTACCTACTACCTTTTTACTGTTATTCCAACAGGGTTTGTACCATCAGAAGATAAAGGAGTATGTATAGTGTCGGTAAACCTTAAACCAGGTACTGCTCTTTCTCAAACCGTTGAGGTAAGAAAAGAGGTGGAAAAAAGACTCTACTCTATAGATGAGATTGCAAATGTTGTTGCCATTGATGGGTACAACCTCGTTACATCTTCACTTGACAGCGCTTCTATTGCTATGTATGTCACACTCAAAGACTGGAGTCAAAGAACAGGCAAAGATCAAGGTATTGACGCTGTTATCGCAAAAATAAGAAAAAAAACAGCAGATATCACAGATGCCAATATCGCAGCATTCAACCTCCCTGGTATCCCTGGAATTGGTGCTGTTGGTGGATTTGATTTTAGATTGCAAGATTACCTCTCAGGTGATTTGGATACTTTTAAACACTATGCTGACATGGTGATACAAGAAGCCAACAAAGACCCTCGCATCGCATATGCTTATACAACATTTTCAAGTAACTACCCGATGTATGACATCAAAATAGACAGAGAAAAAGCAAACGCTTTGGGTATAAATATGGCAGACCTCTTTAGCACTATGCAGATCTATCTTGGTTCTGTTTATGTCAATGACTTTACAAAGTTTGGTAAAGTGTTTCGTGTTTTTGTTCAGGCAGATAAAGACTATAGAAGTGTAAAACAGGATATCAACAAACTTTTTGTTAAAAATGTTCATGGTAAAATGGTACCACTTAGTGCTTTGATGCAGGTTAATGACATCATAGGACCTCAAAATCTTTCCCACTTCAATATGTACAGAAGTATCCAAATCAATGGTGCAGCTTCCCCTGGTCACTCTTCTGGAGAAGCGATGACAGCGATGGAAGAGATAGCAAACAAAGTACTCCCTCCAAGTTACGGATACGAGTGGTCAGGTATGAGCTTTCAGGAAAAACTTGCTGGAAATGCTCAGATATATGTTGTTATTTTTGTAACACTTGTTGTATTTTTGGTACTTGCTGCACAGTATGAAAGCTGGATTTTACCTCTTATGATTTTACTCTCCGTTCCTATGGTTATAGCAGGAGCTGTTGGAGGACTTTTATGGGCTGGTATCCCACTCAACACTTTTGCACAGGTTGGACTGGTTTTACTCGTTGCCCTTGCTGCAAAAAATGCGATTTTAATTGTTGAGTTTGCCAAAGAACAGCGTGAGAGTGGCAAAGGTATTATAGAGTCTGCCATCAGTGCGGGACGATTACGTTTTCGTGCTATTATGATGACGATTCTCTCATTTTTATTTGGTATCTTTCCACTAGCATTTGCAACAGGAGCGGGAGCAGTTACTCAGGTTTCTATTGGTATTGTTTTAATGTTTGGGATGATTACAGCGACCTTTATTTCTACACTTATTGTTCCTGTTTTATATGTTCTTCTAGAGAGTATGAGAGAAAAATTTGTCAGTGTTGAAGAAGAGATAGCAAGAAGGGAGTCTTTATAATGAAAAAACTGTTTACACTTTCATTTGTTGTGTGTTCACTCTATGCACAAACCACTTATGATGTGGATGCTTTGGTTGTAGAAGCACTAAAAAATGCACCTAACCTTCAAATAGCAAAACTCAACTATAATGCCAACACGCAACGCTATAATATAGCGTATGGATCGTATCTGCCAAAGGTTGATTTACAACTCAATGCAACACAAACCTCAATGAGTGATGTTCCATTTAACCCAAATGATATGAAAAATGACACTCTTTTGTCTGGTCATTTGACACTTGCACAGATAATTTATGATTTTGGTGGTATCAGTGGCAAAGTTGACAGCAGTCACTACAATGCCAAAGCCTCTTTGATGCAGGAAAAACAGTTTATACTCAACAAAAAAAGAGATGTCAAGGAAGCATACTACAAGGTACTTGAGGCACAGGCACTTATAGATGTGCAAAAAGAGAATGTCAAACTCAATGAAGCTCAACTCTATAGAGCCAAACGCTATTATGAAGCTGGAATCCGTACAAAAATCGATGTTTCAGATGCACAGGTCAGTCTTATAAAAGCCAAAATTAATTTAAAAAATGCACAATATACACTCAAACTGGCTTATGCCGCTTTAGATAAAGTAGTTGGTTTTAGTGCTGTTATTAGAGAGTATGATGTTGTGATGCCACAATTGCAACTCGATTCACTTTACAATTCTATAGAGGATTATGATCTTACCCTGCAACACGCAGTCACTTATGCATATGAAAATAGATATGAGATGAAACAGCAACACTTTACAATTCAGGCACAAAATGCAAATATAAAAAGTGTCTCTTCTGCCTATTACCCATCAATATACCTTTTAGCAGACTATACGAAACAACATACACAAGAGTTCAATGCATTCTTACCAGAAGATAAATGGAACATAGGTCTTTCACTTAATTGGAATCTTTATGAGGGTGGTGCAACCAAAGCAAACACGCAACTTACAAAGATACAAAAAGATATAGCCTCTACACAATTAAGAGACAACCTTTTACAGATAAAACAAGAGGTAACCAATGCCTATATAGGTGTAGAGAGATCCAAGGATTCTTTGGAACTTTCCCAAAGTTTAGTCAGTGTCTCCAATGAGAAGTTTGATCAGGCAAGTAAACGGTATGAGCATGGACTTAGTGATTTTATAGAACTCCAACAGGCAAGACAAGGCTACATCGATGCCAAAGCATCTTTAGTGATAGACTATTATAACTACTACATCGCAAAAGCGTATCTTGACAATGCGATAGGGCGATAGTTACATGTTTTGAGACTCTAAGAGTTTCAAAGCTCCCTTATAAACAGGCTCATCTATAAAACCATACTCCTCATCGACAAAGCCTGTTATCCCTTCATCTCGGTGCATCTCAAAAAGCTTTACTATAATTTTAGCTCTTTTTATCTCAGCTTCTTTATCTACAAATATCTCATTGACAAGTTTCACCTGCTGTGGTGCTATACACCCTTTGGCATCATACCCCATCTGTTTTTCAAGTTCAAGCCATTTTCTAAAAGTTTCTAAATTTTTATACTCCTGATATACAAATGATACAGGTTTGACACGCATAGCTTTTGATGTTACTAAGAAATGAGACAACATATAGTGCATTGTCGGATTATCCAACTCTATAAGACTCTGAGGCAATCCCATATCTGCAAAAAGATCTAAAATACCAAGATAAAATGCTTTTACTCTACTGTTTACCGCCAAAGTTTGTAAGTTATGCCATGAATCGGCAGTTTCTATGGAGAGATGCAACTCTATCTCATCATGTAACAGTGCGAGTACACTTATCACCTCATTTTTATTTTTTATTTTTGGAACACGGATAGCATCTGGCATAAACTGATTAAGATAGGCTATCTCATCATAACCACCCTCATTAAGAGCATTGACACGAACAACAAGTTTTTTCTCACAAACACGCAAGTGTGAAAGAAAAATAGCACATAATGCCAAAGCAAACGGTTTTTCCTCTTTGGCAACACCATCTTCAAGGTTAAGCATAATACAATCAGCTTCCAATGAGGCAATCTTACTTAGATGTTTGATGTTGTTGGCTGAGAGCATCAATACCGATTTAAAACTGCTTTTTTTGTTGATGGTTCGAAGTGTTGGTATTGCCATAGCATCAAGAGCTTTAAGATCCCTGTTTTTATATGCTGCTTCCACTTTTGCAAGATCTAACATCTATTTTTCCTTTTTTTTATCATTTTGATGCAGGTAAAGATACAGCGCTTTGATCTCTCCATTTGTTAAAAAGTATCGAGGCATCCCTTTGTTTCTTTTGTTAAGTACCTTATAAAATTCTTCAAAACCAATAGTATTGATAGCTGGAGCTGAAAAGGTTTTTTTCTCATTTTTATGCATATATTCAGCTATTACCATCCCCTCACCATATTCACCATGACACTCTCCACACCCTATACCACGTGGATTTTTATATAGTTGTGATGCATACTCAAGGGGTGTTATAAAAGAGCTTGAAGAAAAAAGTATCATTGGAAGTATCAAAAAGAGTATATATCTCATTATTAGCCTAATATTATTTTAAAACGGTATAATATCAAAAATTTTATTTATGAGGTTTAAATGCAGATTCTTGATGGTAAAGCACTCTCACAAAAAATAGAACAAAATGTTGCTTCTGAAGTTATCACTTTAAAAGAAAAAACAGGAAGAACACCAGGTCTTGCTGTTATTTTAGTTGGGAACGATCCTGCTAGTGCAGCTTACGTTGGTATGAAGAAAAAAGCATGTGACCGTGTTGGTTTTTACTCAGTGACACATGAAATGCCAGAGGATATTTCCCAAGATGCTATTGAAAATACCATCAAGATGATGAATCAAAACCCAAATATCGACGGTATTTTAATTCAACTTCCTCTTCCACCACAGATAGATACAACAAAGATACTCGAACTCGTTGACCCTAGCAAAGATGTCGATGGTTTTCATCCGTATAATGTTGGACGACTTGTAACGAACCTTGATGGTTTTGTTCCATGTACACCACTTGGTGTTATGGAGCTTTTAGCAGAGTACAACATCGATGTTAAGGGAAAAAACTGCTGTGTAGTGGGTGCTTCCAATATTGTAGGCAAGCCTATGGCATCACTGCTTTTAAATGCTGATGCAACGGTAGAGATTTGTCATATTTTTACAGATGACCTCAAAAAACACACGCTTCAAGCAGATATCATCTTAGTAGGTGTTGGTGTTATCAATCTTATCAAAGAGGATATGGTCAAAGATGGTGCTATTATCATAGACATTGGAATAAACAGAGCGCAAAACGGTAAACTTGTTGGGGATGTGGATTTTGAAAATGTAAGTAAAAAATGCTCTTACATCACACCAGTTCCAGGTGGTGTTGGACCCATGACCATTGCCATGCTTTTAAGTAATACGCTCAAAGCTGCTCAACAACACGCAAGTGAGAGCCATTAATGAAAAAATTTCTTCACAGTGCATATAAATGGTCTAACTCATGGACAGGAACCATTGTTATCGTTCTTTTTGTTATCTTTTTTGTTGCACAGGCTTTTAGGATTCCAAGTGGAAGTATGAAAGACTCCCTTTTAATAGGTGATCATCTTTTTGCCAAAAAGTTTGCTTATGGTATCTCTATGCCACATATCCCTTTTCTTGAGCTTTCCATTATGCCTTGGAGTGATGACTTAAAACTTGTTGATGGTGATACACCAAAGCGTGGTGATATTGTCATTTTTAGATATCCTGGCAATATCAAACAACACTTTGTAAAACGTTGTGTAGCTTTACCAGATGATGAGCTTTTTGTTGCCGATAAAAACCTTTTTATCCATTTTCGAGAGGGAGATGAATGGATAAAAGAACATTATGCAAAAGATTATGAGATAGCAATCTTTGATGGAAAACTTTGGGTAAAGAACCCTTATATGAAAGAGCATCCTGGTATCCACCATGATCCTAAAATTGTCAATGACGGTAACTTTCCCATCCCTATTTTTTACGTAAATCCGTTGCGTGTTGAAAAGGATCACTACTTTATGATGGGTGATAACCGTGATCACTCCAATGACAGCCGTTTTTGGGGAAGTGTACCTTATGAGAACATCGAAGGAACACCTTGGTTTATATACTTTTCTATCGATAACAACTGGGAGATTCGATGGGATCGCATAGGTAAAACGCCAGCAGATTTAGAACAAGAGCCATATTTACAAAAGGCGATTGAAGAGAGAGAAAAAGAAGACAAAGAGTACTATGGAATTACTTGATATACTCAAAATTGCTGGTGCTGTTGTAGCACTGGCTATCGCTATTATCGGACATGAAATTATGCATGGATGGGTTGCTTACATGTATGGTGATATGACTGCAAAAAATGCAGGTCGTCTCAGTATCAATCCTATTAGCCATATAGATATGGTTGGAACCATTATTGTACCTACAATGATGTATTTTCTCCCTATGCTTATGGGAAGTGATAGCGGCTTTTTATTTGGTTGGGCAAAACCTGTTCCAATCAACACGCTTACTGTCATTAACCGTGGAGGATATAATGCAGCGATGCAGGTAGATTTAGCAGGAATTGTGTATAACTTTACACTTGCAGCCTTTGCTTCCATCGCTATTACAGTTATGCCAGCACCAACAACAGCTGATTCTTATCTTTATATATTTATGTATATATTAGTCTATCAGCTTCTTATTATCAATGTGGTCTTAGGAGTATTTAATCTTCTTCCTATTCCACAATTTGACGGTGCACATTTTTTAATGCACTTGGCTTTAAAATACAAAGTAAACTCTGTAGCAGAGTTTTTTTATAAGTATGAGCCTTACGGGATGATTATTGTTTTAATCATCATTATGACACCACTGAGTCAGTACCTTATTTTTATGCCGGTACAAACCATACTCCACCTACTACTCTCATAAAGGAAAAAGAATGAAATTTTACATAGGAACAGACCACGCAGGGATTGAACTTAAAAACTGGACAGTTGAGCTTTTAAAGTCAAAAGGGTACGAAGTTGAAGATTTTGGACCTTTTACAACCGATAGAGTTGATTATCCTGATTATGCACACAAGGTAGCTACTGCTGTTTTAGCAGATAAAAACTCTCAGGGTATTTTAATCTGTGGAAGCGGCATAGGTATGAGTATGGCTGCAAACAGACACGCAGGTATTCGTGCAGCATTATGCCATGATGCTTATACAGCAACGGTTGCACGAGGACACAATGATGCCAATATATTATGTTTTGGTGAACGTATCGTTGGTAAAGGTGTGGCTGAATCTATCATTGATGCATGGTTAAATTCAAATTTTGACGGTGGTCGCCATTGTGGGCGTGTTGAAAAAATTGAGCTTTAAAACGAGTTGTGCTACAATCTCTTTTAGCTATATAAGCTCTTTGTAAGGATACAATTATATGTTTTGGGAATGGTCACTTTTAACTACACTTTCCATTGTTTCTATTTACTTATTTGTAAAGATGTTTTATTTTAAAAGCATCACAAACAAAGAACAACGAAGCAATGACCTAATGAAGCTTACACTTCAAGAAGCTGAGATTTTAATACGTAAGTATCAAATACAGCTCCAACGAGCACTTGGCAATGTTGATATACTCTCTGAAGAGTTGACAAAACTACGTAATGAGTTAAAAGTACTTAAACAAAGAAACTCAAAACACAGACAAGAGGTTGAAAGACTCAACAGCAAAATCAAAGCGTTAGAGAGCAGAATAGATGCTCTGCTCTAAAGGATTATTATGATAACACTCAGCGAAACAGAAAGAAAAATAATTGAAGCCTCTATTCGAGATATAAAAGATTTTCCAAAACCTGGAATTGTTTTTAAAGATATCACGACACTTTTAAACAATAAAGATGCTTTCAGGGTTTTGATGAACCATCTCTACCAAAGATATAAAGAGTATGATTTAGAGTATATTGCAGGGATTGATGCACGTGGATTTATTTTTGGTGCAGCTCTTGCACAGATGCTCGGTATTGGTTTTGTTCCTATCAGAAAAAAAGGGAAGCTCCCCTACACAACCATAAGTGAAAAGTATTCACTAGAGTATGGTGTAGATGAGATAGAGGTTCACATCGATGCCTTTGGAGAACAAAAAGGAGCAAGAGTGCTGCTTATTGATGATCTTATAGCAACAGGCGGCACTGCCAATGCTGCTGCGACACTGATTCATCAAGCTGGCGCCAAATGTGTTGAGAGCTGTTTTATCATAGGACTTACTTTCCTTGATGGAATGGAAAAACTTAAAGAAAAAACTTCAGTTTATTCACTTATAGAGGTTCATTAATGTATATTCCAACTGCTTCAAAATTCGATCCAGACAACAACGGTCACTTTGGTATTTTCGGAGGGCGTTATGTGCCTGAAACACTGATGCCTGCACTTTTAAAACTGCGTGAGGAGTATGACTCTATCCGCTTTGACAAAGAGTTTTGGTCAGAGGTTGATTATTACCTAAAAGATTATGTAGGTCGCCCTTCTCCACTTTACTATGCAGCAAATATCTCTAAAGAGCTTGGTGCAAAGGTTTACTTTAAAAGGGAAGATTTAAACCACACAGGGGCACATAAAGTTAACAATGTTATCGCCCAAGGTTTAATGGCGAAACGCTTAGGGTATAAAAAAGTGATCGCTGAAACTGGTGCAGGACAGCATGGTGTGGCAACTGCTACCATCGCAGCACTTTTAGATTTAGAGTGTGAGATTTTTATGGGGGCCAAAGATGTAGAGCGTCAGGAGCTCAATGTTTTTCGTATGAAGCTCCTTGGTGCAAAGGTACATTCAGTTGAGAGTGGAAGCAGAACCCTTAAAGATGCGATGAATGATGCCATTCGCCACTGGGTTACCAATGCACGTGATACTTTTTATATTATAGGAACAGTTGCAGGACCACATCCTTACCCTATGATGGTAAGAGATTTCCAAGCTATCATAGGTTGGGAAGCTCGTGCGCAGATTTTGGAAAAAGAGAACCGTTTACCTGATCATGTTATTGCATGTATCGGTGGCGGGAGTAATGCTATTGGGATGTTTCAACACTTTTTAGAAGATGAAGAGGTTGAGTGTATCGGTATCGAAGCTGGTGGACTTGGCATTGATGACAAAAACGGATGCAGCTTAAAAAAAGGTCGTCCAGGTGTGCTTCATGGTCAAATGAGTTATCTTTTACAGGATGAAGATGGACAGATACTAGAAGCTCATTCCATCTCGGCAGGACTCGATTATCCAGGGATAGGACCAGAACATGCTTTTCATAATGACAACGGTTCTGTAACGTATGATTACATTACAGATGAAGAAGCACTTGATGCTTTTGTATGGCTAAGTCAAAAAGAGGGAATTATCCCTGCATTTGAATCTTCACACGCAGTTGCATACTTGAAAAAACTGCAAGATATAAAAGATAAACTCATCATTGTTAATCTCTCTGGACGAGGTGATAAAGATATGATTCAGGCAAAAGATTTACTACATTTTGATTAATTTGTGATTTTTATCACTAAAAAATCATTAGTATAGTTTATACTTTTATTAATAAACGACAAGGATTCATTTTATCATGCAAAAAAATGACTTTTCTTCTTTACATGACATACATTCTATGATTATAACAAGTAATCCAAAGTATGGTAAAATGACTTTTCTTCTCTATCTTGTAAAGTACTTTTATAAAGAAAAAGCACTTATCTTTACACCTCAAGAAAGTTATATTTTTAGCAAAAAACTTGACACACTTTCTAAACAGTTTGATCAGTTTTCCCATATTAAAAGTATGCTTCAAATTTATTATTTACGAGAAGATTTTACTAATTTGAAACAAAAATATGGCTATAACTTTTTACTTCAAGAACTTGAGAAACTGATTGTCAACAGTGATAGAAAAATTATCGTGATGCATCGCATCGGTGAATATTTTGATTTTCAAGACAGATATGAGATTAATCATTTCTACAAAACATTAGTTAAAATTGCAGAAACACACGATAAAACAATTATTTTTCTTGCCAATAAGAAAAATGAAAATTTTGAGCATATCTACCAAGAAGCAGAAGAGTTTAGTGATATAATTATTGATATAACTAAAAATGAAAAAAATGAACGAATTTTAAATATTATGGATCTTTTACACAATAGAGAATATCCTCTACTTCGTTTTAAAATCAACGATAACAACTTTCTTTTGGAATATAAGGAAGAAACACAAGAGATTATAGATAACAAAATCAAAAATATTCTTGTTGCCGAACTAGATAAAACTCATGACAATATGCGTCAAGTCTGTTCTTATATATTTGACAAGCCAAACTTTAATGTCAAACACGCAGATTCACTTCAAGGGATGCTGCAAGAGATTTTTATCCAGCCTGATCTTATTATTGTCCTTATGAAAAGGGAACAAAAAAATCTCGACACTATCAAAGCTATTAAAACACAATTACCAAATACATCTATAGTAGTTATACTTGATCAGCCTTTTATTAGAACAGAGGATATTCATGAACTCTTTAATTATGGAGCAGAGGAAGTTTTTGCCAACAACTTGACATTTGACAATATAATACTCTCTTTACAAAAAGTAACGAGAACATTTTTTTATACAGAAGCATTAAAGCTCCTCCCAAAACATAAAAATATTTTAAAAAATACTGATGAGCTCAAGGAACTAGCTGCTCAATGCATAGAAAAATCTATCTTTTTCACTGCATTTGTTATTGAAAGTGCACAAGAGTTCCCAAAAATAAGAAAAACAAGCCGTAAAACGGACTATATCTACCAAGATGGAAAAAAACTCTATTATCTTGCTATGAATACTATGCCTAAAGATATATTTATCATTAGTGAAAAATTCAAAAAAACAAATCCTGATTTGCACTTTAGATGTATCTGGGAACCTATTAATAGTGCTGTGATTGAGGAGTGTATCAAATGATGAGACAAACACTCCTCCTATCAACACTTTTGTCACTTACCTTAAATGCTATAGATATTGATCCTAAAGTACTTCAAGAGATTATACAAAATAATCCAGATGCATATAAAGAGAAACTTCTTTTGGCAAAATATTATGAAAAAAATGGTAATAATCTTAAAGCTTTAACACTGATAGAAAATGTTTTAGAAAAAAAACCAAAAGAGAAAAGTGCTCTTGCTTTAAAAAAGAAGATAGAACAAAAACGTCATATTCGTGAGGTGTTTAGAGAAACATCTCTCTCACAGCCCATTGATCCAAAAGAGGCACAAAAAAGACTTGATAGCTACTATAGATCAGGGAATTATCAGCTCTATGCAACACTTTATGAAGCACTTGTTGTAAGTAATATCCATATAGAAGACAACTACCATATCAAAGCAGCATATATCTATCTTTGGGATGCAAGATACCAACAAAGTAAAAAAGCACTTCAAAGAGTAGAGCAAAAGAACAATATAGATGCAGCAAAAATAGAAGCAGATATCTGCTACTATCAGGGAAACTATAAATGTGCAGCAAAACTTTTTGAAAAACTTTACAACACAAGCTATCAGCTTGACTATGCAATTAAACTTATCAACAGCTATATCTATCTTGGCAATACTACCAAAGCAAAACGACTTTACAGTTATCTACAAAGAAGACATCCAAACAATGTAAAAATAAAAAAAATAGGAAAAAAGCTCCAAAGTTCTCAAGATAACTATCTTAACAACCTTAAAAAAGCGTTTGAAAAGAACCAAACACTTCAGACCTTAGAACCCTATACTATAGCTCTTAATGAAATCAACCAAGGACAAAAATCTATAGAGCTTTTACACAACTTTAATGCGAAACACGCAAGTAACAAATCTCTTTTATTAGAAGCAAAATATCTTCTTTGGAGTGGACAAACACAAAAAGCATTACAAATTCTCAAGCGTTCCTCTTTAAAAAGTGATTTGGAAGCAAAACTGATGATAGGACAGATTTATTCATGGGATCATAAGTTTAAAGAAGCAAAACACTATCTTCAAGAGGTCATTCATAACACGCAAGATAAAACTCTACTCTACAACGCAAACAAAGCCCTTGCATTTGTATATATGTGGCAAAACAATCAACAAAAAGCAAAAGAGTTGTTTCAAAAACTAAAAAAACAAAATCCTGACGATAAAGAGGTTCAAGAAGCCTTAATGGAGCTTAATCACAACTATAAGGCTTTATTGAAGATTTATGAAAGAAAAGTACAAAGAAGCAACAATCCTCAAGATATTAAACATTTGGCAGAGCTCTACATCCATACAAATCATCCACAAAAAGCGATAACATTACTTAAAAAGTACCTTCAAAGCAATCCTCAGGATTTAGAGGTAAATAAACAACTTGCACTTTTACTTATTGATAAAAAAGAGTACTATCAGGGGTTTGGCTACTTAGAGTATTATGCAGCACAGAAACAAACACTGCAAAGTGCTTTGCTTCTTGCGAAAAATTACTATTGGCATGGATTTTCAAAAGAAGCACTTGATGTTTTGGATAGAACCATTAAAAAGTATCCAAACAGCCAAGAAGCCCTGCAACTCAAAGCAAAGATCTTAAAACTTGCACCAAGATTTACAACAAGCAACAGTGGCGCGACCATAGGTACATATTTTGACAAAATCGCTTCTACACAACTACAGATTGCTGATTCACTCTATTTTAATGGTCACTATAAAGCTTCTTTGATGTATTATGAAGAATATCTTGCAAAACACCCTGATGCACATGATGTAAGATATCGTTATGCGTTTGCTTTGGAAAATGCGAAAGAGTATGCAAAAGCAGAAGGTGAGTTTTCTTTGATATTTTGGACAAAAGATTCTGATGAACTTCGTTACCACTATGCCTATAATCTAATGAAAAACCATAAGCTTAAAAAAGCAAAAGAGCTTCTTTTAAAACTTAAAAAAGAAGCCTTTCATAAAATAGATCCTAAACTTCATACATTTATTTTGGCATGGAAAGATGCATGGCAGTCACAAAACTTTCAAAAATACGCTTCTTTTTATGATAGCTCTTTTACAGAAAATGAATTATGGGCATTTAGAAAACAGCAAACATTTGCAAATGTGAAATATATCTCAGTTGCTATTTATGATCCTATCTCTAAACAAATAGGTGATAATGATTATGTTGTACGCTTTTATCAAGAATATGCTACAGATAAAAAAAGTGACAAAGGATATAAAACACTTCATATTCGTTGTGATGCGACAAAGAACGAATGTAAGATAACCAAAGAGTTCTGGGAAGCATCAGAGTATAAAAAAGCTCTCTTACTTACACCATATATTGATAATGCTCTCAAAGAGATAAAACGTTTGGAATCTATACCTCTTGCATTGCGTTACAGTAAAAAAAAAAGGCTTCTCACGTAGTAAAGCCTAAAAAATATCATGATATTGTCTTAGCACCCGCTTTAAACAAAGATTACATAAAACCTCAGGAAGTACTCTCAACAGCTTATGCTAATATCATGCCTATCGAAAAATTCAACACTACACAAAAATTCAAACCAGCACCAAACACGCAGCTGCTTAATACTTTTCTAGCAAAAGGATATCATTTTCAAGATAGTGAAAAAATCACTTTTAACTCTATCGACCTCTTTTATACACGTCAACAAATTACGTCTGAATTTGGCATAGGAGTTGATGGTGGTTCTTTTTTTATTCAAAAACAGGATGTGGCAAAATACTCTGGTAAACGTTTGGGAGCATCATTATTGTGGAACCATTTTACATTTCGTATAGGTATAAATATCTTTGATGATTTTAATGAATTTGTTCCTACGGTTCAATATGAAAGCAAATATAGACAACACAATTATTCTCTAGAGTATACACATCAAAATGCACTTTTTTACACTTTTGCATTATGCCCTTATGAAAAAAGAATCGATGTACACCATTTTAGTGCTTCAGATTATATCTCTTTTAGAAACAACAAAGACTTATGGGCAAATCTTGAACTTAATAATTTTAGTAACAACGACACAGAATTTACAGGACAGTTTGACTGGCGATTTTATTATGATACGTTGACTAATAAAAATTTCTCTTATCATCTTGCATTAGAGGGATGGTATACAACCCATTCGAAACAAACTACTTGTTTTTATTCTCCAGATTTTTCAGATACAACTATGCTAAGAATTGACCCTAGATATATATTTTCTAAATACCTTGGAGTTAAAGCAAAAGCTGGTCTTGGTTACTCTTTTGCAGATCAAGCACAGGCATATAAACTTGGCCTATGGTTTTTTGGCACTCCTAAAGAAAATCTTACTTATAATATAGGCTGTCTCTACAGCAATGCAACAAGGTTTTCTGCAAGTTCTTCCTACAATTATAGAGAATGCGATGTCAATTTGGGGTACACATGGTAAGATTTTTTAAAGCATTGATATTTTTACTTGTTATGGCTTTTGGTCTGTGGCTAACGCTATACAGCGTAAACAACCTCCAACAGATATATTTTACTACAACCAATATATTTGTAAAATTTGGTGTTATTCTCATCTTTATTTTTACTATTTTTATCATTATACGCTATTTGCTTCTTATGTTCTTCTCTATTTTACAAACAATTAGACGAACAGCAGATGAAGATTTTAGCATCTACAAAACAGATGTTGTCTCTATTATAGTTCCATGCTACAATGAACAAGATGTGATTATTCCGTCACTTAAAAGTATCATTGCTCAAACCTATCCCAATTTAGAGATTTTGGTTATAGATGATGGTAGTAAAGATAAAACCTATGACTTTGCAAAAAAATTTGAATTTAATGACGGACATAAAAGCCTGCGTGTTTTAAGTAAGACAAATGGTGGAAAATCACGAGCTCTCAACTATGGTATAGAACACGCAAAAGGAAATCTTATCTGTTGTGTTGACGCAGATTCCAAGCTTGACAAATATGCCATCGAACTTTTGGTCCAACACTTTAAAGATCCAAAAATTGCAGCAGTTGCAGGGAGTGTTAATGTTGTCAATACAGATACCTTCCTAACAAAACTTCAAGCCCTCGAATATATACAAGGGCTTAATATGGTCAAAAATGGTCAAGCTTTT
>Ga0256837_1000592_pt1 | contig 29677 bp, 26 predicted proteins | sample 4562384metaG_FD_185976 | JGI IMG/M metagenome (GOLD analysis project Ga0256837, IMG submission 185976) | Hydrothermal vent microbial communities from Guaymas Basin, Mexico - 4561-384 | ecosystem: Environmental > Aquatic > Marine > Hydrothermal vents | place: Mexico: Guaymas Basin | collected... | reverse complement strand
CATAAAATAAGCCTTGTATATTGATGTTGTGGTAACAAAATTATACTAAAAAGTGCCTATTTATGGGCTTTAATACTCAACTCAAGTCTGTGGATTTATTGGAATCTATGTGCGAAAGTTGAGTAAAGAAAAACTAAAGATTAGGAATTATAATACAAGAAACAAAAGGGCAAGGAATCAATATTGGTTCCACAATATCTGTAATAAATAATATACGTCCAAATGGAAACTTTAAAATAACAAGTTTTGGAATATCTTTTCTTGAAACTTGTGAACAATCATATGATAACAAATCCTAGAAGCGAACGAGATAATACTTGCGGTTATTCAAGCTTTTAAGTTTCGCATAAAGTAAAATAAAAAAGGCAAATAATTAAGCCGTAATCTTATCTCGTCCGTTTAAGTTCACCGTTAGATGAAAGGATACTAAACATGCTAACATTAAAAAATGCAGAAGAAAAATATATTTTATCTACAGTTAGACTTGTAACGAATACAGGTACTGGTACAGGTTTTATTTGTCAATTGACAGATAAAAAATATAGCAAACTAAATTCATTATTTTTTTTAGTTACAAATAAGCATGTAATTAAAGATGCAACAAAATTAGTTATTAAAATGCATAAGTTAGATTCTGCTAAAGCAAATCAAACTACAAAACAAGTTGAAGTAATATTAAATAATCAAGAAGAAATAACATTAGAAGAAGATATAAATTCGTTATTTTATTTTCATCCAAATGAAAAAATTGATATTGCAATATTAAATATGAATCAAACTGTATTAAAAAAATTCACACCATTACTTATGGCGATAGAAATTGATAATATTATTCCTGATAGGAACTCTTCACAAGTTAATATTTATGATAACATTACATTTATTGGATACCCCAATGGATTATTTGATGAAAAAAATTTACTTCCTATTGTAAGAAAAGGTAGTTTTGCTACACCTTATCAAATAGATTTTAATGGAGAACCTACTTTTTTAATTGATGCATCAGTATTCCCAGGTTCAAGTGGTAGTCCAGTTTTTTTATTTGATAGACTTGATATTGGTGAAGGAAAAAATAAATTAAGAATTTATCAACCAAGAATTTTATTTTTAGGTATTATTTCAGCAGTATATACTCAAAATGACTTATTTGATATTATTGAAACAAAATCTATAAAGGCTTACGGAAAACATATGCTAGATATTGGTATAGTTTACAGAGCAACTGAAATTAGAAAGTTAATAAAATCTTATTTTATCGATAAAATATTACAAATACCAGTAAGTGATGAATTAATAAATGAAGAGTCAGAAATAGATAAAATTCTTGAAAAAATATCATTATTAGCAGAACAAACATCTAACAAAATCTTGGAGAGAAATAGTTTACCCTAGCGGGCAAAACTATTTCTCAAGTCGGTCGTTATACTAAAAAATAAATATGCTATAATACAAGAAAAAAGGAAAGTTTATGTCAGCTGTAAAACAAGAAGTACAAGAGATGATTCATAATCTTCCTGATGATTGTACTTATGAAGATATTCAATATCATCTTTATGTTGTAGAAAAAATAAAAAATGGTGTTAATCGTGCAGAAAATGGAGAAATAACATCCCATCAAGATGCAAAACAAAGAATGGCTAAATGGCTTTCACACTAGAATGGTCAGAAGAAGCTCTTGAAGATATAGAATCTATTGCAAACTATATTGAAAAAGACTCTCCAACATATGCCAAATCTGTAGTTTCAAAGTTTTTTGAAAAAGCAGAATTACTTCAAGAATTTTCAGAACTTGGTAGAAAAGTTCCTGAAATGAATAATCCTCAAATTCGTGAAATATTTGTTTATAGTTATAGATTAATTTATAAAATAGAACGCACAAAGATTTTATTTATAGCAGTTGTTCATGGAAAAAGACTTCTTGAAAATCACTAAAAGTATAACAAAACATACGAGCCAATGAATGCCTTAACGGTCATTTATCGGCTAAACTTAACCACTGTACCATCTGAAATATTACTGAAATTATAAAACTAAAAAAGGATACAAAAAATGTCAAACAACAAATTTGTAGGGGCTCACTGTTCAGCTAGTGGTGGGGTTTTTAATGCTATCACTAATGCTCAGGATATTGGGGCAAAGGCTTTTGCTCTTTTTACTAAGAATCAAAAAAGATGGGATGCTAAACCACTTGATACAAAAACCCTAGATAAATGGTTTAAAAAACTAGATGAGAGTGGGATTTTACCAAAACATATACTTCCACACGATAGCTACCTCATCAACCTTGGTAATCCAGATGATGAAAAACTACTAAAAAGTCGTAATGCTTTTATAGATGAACTAGAGAGATGTGATATTTTAGGGTTAGATAGACTTAACTTTCACCCAGGTAGTCACTTAGTAAAACTTACTAAAAAACAAAAAGATGATGCTGAATTTTTAGTAAATGTTGAAACAGAGTGTTTAGATAAGATCGCAGAATCTATAAATATAGCACTAGATAAAACAAAAAATGTAAAAGCAGTTATAGAAAACACAGCAGGACAAGGGACAAACTTAGGTTATAAGTTTGAACATCTAGCACACATCATAGATAAAGTGGAAGATAAATCAAGAATCGGTGTTTGTATAGATACTTGCCATATGTTTACAGCAGGTTACGATATAAGAACAAGGGAAGCATACGACAAAACTTGGAGTGATTTTAGCGATATAGTGGGCTTTGAGTATCTTATGGGTATGCACATAAACGATTCTAAACCACCACTAGGTAGTAGAGTAGATAGACACCACTCACTAGGTGAAGGTGAGATAGGACTAGATGCTTTTAGATTTATTATGAATGATAAAAGGATGGATGATATACCACTAATTTTAGAAACCATAGATGATACTATTTGGAAACAAGAGATAGAACTTATGTACTCTTTTGTGGAGTAACTATAAATATAATGGTTCATTAATTTATTTTTATAGATATTTTAGTTAAACTTAACCCAATTTAATTAAGGGGTTAGTTTTGTTAAAAAATATAAAAGTCATCTCTCTTAGTGTTGCTCTTATATCATCATTGACTATTTTTTCAGGTTGTAATGATATTGATAATACTGGAGAGAATATTGTTGGGGACAATTTTGTTAAAGCTGAAATTATTGATGATATAAATAGCTCAACGATGTTAAGCATTGTAAAATCATCAATAGATCCAAATGCTGTAAATGCCTTTGGATATAAAGCTGTTAAGATTACATACAACACAAAAGATCAAAATGATGAAGATGTAGTAGCATCTGGTTTACTAGTGATTCCAACTGCTAGTGATGAGTACCAAGCATATAGAATCTCACAAGGTGAACAACCTTTCTCTGTATCTATGATCTGTGATAACCACGGTACTATCTTTTTAAACTCTGAAGCACCTACTAATGTAGAGGTTAAAGATGGTATGCCAAACTACCCTTTAGCTGTCTCTATGACAGGTTATGCTGGTTTTGCTGGAATCTATCCAGACTATATAGGTTATGGAGATTCTAACGATAAAGGACACCCTTACCTACTAAAGAAAGCTTCAGCTAGAGCTTCACTTGATATGATAAAAGCTTCACAAAGATATATGACAGATAACAACATTGTTTTCAATTCTCAGCTATTTATCTCTGGTTACTCTGAGGGTGGTTATGTTGCTTTAACATTAGCAGAAGAGATTGAGAAAAACCATCAAGGTGAGTTTAACCTAATGGGTATAGCACCTATGGCTGGTCCATATCTACTAGATAAATTTGGTGATTCTATTATCAAATCTGATGGTGTTATGAGTGTTCCAGCATTTATAGCTTTTTTAGCAGATTCTTATGCTAATGCCTACTCAAACTTAACATTAAGTGAGATGGTATTAGATACTAAACTACCAGCATTTGAGAACCTTTTTGATGGTAATAACTCACTTTTAGATATACAACTAAAACTTGGTCTTACACTAAACGCACCTACAAACTACCTCTTTAAAGATAGTTTCATATCAGATTATGAAGCTACCCCAGAAAATAAACTAAGAGTTGAACTCAAAGAGAATAATGCTGGAGATTGGTCAGCTACAACAAAGATCAAACTTATACACTGCTCTAACGATGATATTGTACCTGTTGATATGACAAATGGTGTTGAGTACACACTTAACTCTAACGGTGCAGTAGATGTAGAAAAACTTATCATAGATGGTATAACTGCTGATTACCTAAATGGTGAAACTATACACTCAAACTGTGCTGTAGCAGCTTACTCAAATGCTATTGGTTGGTTTAATGCTATAAGATCAGGGGAGATTTAATGATGAAAAATAGACTGGTAAAACTAACAACACTTTCATTGATAGCTACAACTGCTATCTACGCTAACGGTTACAAGATTCCTGAAACTTCTACTAGCTCGGTATCTCTTTTAGCAGCAAATGTTGCTCACTCAAGTGGAGCAGATACAGCTTACTACAACCCTGCTAATATGTCATTTATGAAAGATGAGAATCTCATAAATGCCAACCTAATACTAATAAGTGTTGATTCAGCAAGATTCAAAGGTTCAGCTTATGGTATAGATGGTTTAGATATAGAATCTGAAAGTGAACTTCCTCTTATACCATCTATACACTATGTATCTAACAAATATGATAAATTCACTTTTGGTTTTAGTATGGTTGTACCTAGTGGTGTAACAAAAGAGTGGAGAGAATCACCAGCTAAAGATGTAGCACAAAAATTTACACTTGAAGTGGTTGAGCTAAACCCTACTCTATCTTATAAAGTTAATGATAATCTAGCAGTAGCATTTGGTGCTAGAATCTTAAGCTCACATGGAATTGTTGAGAGTTCATCTACTGCCTCTCGTGATATGGAGGGTGATAGCCTTGATTTTGGTTATAACCTAGCCCTATCATATAAACCAACTTCAGCTTTAGAGTTTGGTCTAACATACCGCAATAAGGTTGATTTGGAAGAAGAGGGAAATGCTAAATTATATATCGGAGATGCCAAAGTTTATGATGGTGGTGGAAGTGTAAAAGTACCATTACCAGCTCAACTAAACATCGCATTAGCTTACACTTTTAAATCAAAAACAACTTTAGAGTTAGTTTATGAAAAAAGTTACTGGTCTGCTTATAAAACACTAGATTTTAACTACACTAGTAATATCCCAGCGATACTTCAACCATCTATGGATGACCCTATCACAAAAGGTTGGGAAGATACAACTACATACCGTTTTGGTGTAACACAAGAGTTAGATAAACTAACACTTATGGCAGGTTTTATCATAGATGAGACACCTATACCAGAACAATCTGTAAGTTTTGAGTTACCAGGGACAGATTCTAAAAGTATCTCGTTTGGTGCTAAATACCAAATAGATAAAAAACTTAGTGCTGGATTTGGGATGCTTTGCTCTATGAAAGATTCAAGAAGTGTTACAAATGATCACCTTAATGGTGAGTTTGATAGTAGTGAAACTTACATCTTTTCAACAGGTGTAAGCTATAAATATTAAGGATATAGATGAAAACTTTAGTTGATTTTATAAGTATAAAAGAGGTTGAGAAATCTAAAATATTTCCAAACCTAAAGTGTGAAAATAGTGAAGCTAAAATACTTCAGTATCTAACACAAAAATATATACAAGGTCAAGATGAAATTTTAGTTTTAGAGCTTTTACTTGAGCTATATGATGATAGCGATTTTAAATATTTAGATCATCTAAAAGAGATAAAACTACTACTTGAACTTGGTTGGTTAAATCAACAAAGTTTTACACCTGTAAAGATCTCTGAAGTAACACCTTTAGAGATTTTAAATACAGCCATAGCTCTAGCTCCATCATTTTTAAAACTACTTCAAGATGGTTATCAAGAGGCTGATCTTCCAGATATTAAACCTTATGTAGATCATTTAGAATATCTTCAAGATCAATTTTTTAGAATCGAACTCTACCAAAAGATGGCTACTATACGCCAAAATGTTCATGAACACTCCCTCGGAATCGATAGAGTTCAAAACAAACTAAAGCTTTTAGAGAAACGAATCGAAGATAGAGTAAAACTCACTTCTGAAAAACTTGTTTTAGATAGATTCTTTAAACAAAAAAAGATGGATGAGAAAGAGCAAGTGATATTTATAGCCCTACTTCGTGAAGAGTATAGTGCTACTGATGGTTCACTCAGAGAGATGAACTCACTTATAGAGCTAATCTCACTAGATGAGTACGATAGAATCAAAAACCGTTCTATCTTAGAAGATGGCTCACACCTTGTAAGCTCAGAGATTATAGATTATGAAGAGACACTTAACCCTTTTGGTGGAATCTCAAGAGCATTTTTTATAGTTGATGATGTTTTACAATCGATAATACATCCACAAAAAAATAAAAAAGTTAAAAGATTAAAACTAAATGCTCTGATAGAGGAGCAAGATATTTTTGAGCTTGTTGAGCCAACAACCTCCTTAGATGATGTTGTTTTAAATGAAAAAACAAAAACAACATTAGAAAATCTTATGAAACAAGTTGATAAAGATGTTGTAAACCGCCTTATTGAATGGGGAATCAAAGATAAAAAAAGTGGTATCGATGCTAGAATCATATTTTATGGTCATGCTGGAACTGGTAAAACTATGACAGCCTACTCTCTAGCGAAATCTCTAAAAAGGCAAGTTTTAGCATTTGATTGTTCTAAAATCCTATCTATGTATGTTGGTGAAAGTGAAAAAAATGTTCGTAAGATTTTTGATACTTTTTATGAACTATGTGAAAAAACAAAATCTGAACCTATTTTGTTACTAAATGAAGCAGATCAATTTTTAGGTGCTAGAAGTAGTGGTGTGACAAGTGGTGCCGATCAGATGCACAACCAGATGCAAAATATATTTTTAGAACAGATTGAAAACTTTAAAGGTATGCTCATAGCAACCACAAACCTACTAGAAAATATAGATAAAGCGTTCTCAAGAAGATTTAACTATAAGATAGAGTTTAAAAAACCAAACGAATCTCAAAGGGTGGAGTTGTGGGATAAAATGCTACCAAAAGATGCCCCATACAGCGAAGATATAGATACAAAAAAACTGGCAAAATACTCACTTACTGGTGGTCAAATAAACCTCATAGTTAAAAATACTGCTTATAAAGTTGCTGTTAGAGAAAATCCTATATTTACTTTAGATGATTTCATAGAGGAGATCACAAAAGAACAAAATGTAAATTTTGATAGTGAAAAATCTATGGGATTTTTAAATAAGTAACCCAAAATAGCTTAACTTCTTCATTTTTAGATGCTAATAATTATGTTGCAATTAGTGACATTAGCATCTTTCTACACAAAAATTTTCTTTTTTTTAATACTCTTTTAGATATAGTGCAAGTAACTGTTTTTTCTAGTTTTACTACTAGAAAACAAATTATCAATTAGGATGATATTTATTATAAATATCGTTTTAAAAACAAAGGTAGGTTTTATGGAGCATATTGCTACTGCAAATCCGTATTTTGGGGTATTCGTACTATTCGTAGTAACTTTTGGAGCTTTTACAGCAACAACTATTGCTGCTCGTTGGGCGAGTCGTAAGTTAGCTGCTAAAGATAGCGAAAAAATTAAACTTTCAGTGTATGAGTGTGGACCAGAGGTTACTAGACAACCAAATAGAATCTCTCCACAGTTCTACCTGTTTGCTTTACTTTTCTTACTATTTGATGTAGAGATTATTTTTATGTTTCCTTGGGCTGTTGACTTTAAGCTTTTAGGTTGGTTTGGTTTTGCTGAGATGTTAATGTTTATCGGATTATTAACTATCGGTTTCGTTTATGCGTGGAAAAAAGGAGCACTTGAATGGCACAACATAAAGTAGATTATACAAAAAGTGGTGGTTTACCAGTAGCACTAACAAGTATTGATAAGATAGCAAACTGGGGTCGTTCGAACTCTCTTTGGGCTATGACTTATGGTCTTGCTTGTTGTGGTATCGAGATGATGGCAGCTGGTGCTTCAAGATACGATTTTGACCGTTTTGGTACAATCTTTAGAGCTTCACCTCGTCAATCAGATGTGATGATTGTTGCTGGAACTCTTACTAAAAAGCACTCTGAATTTATCAAAAGACTATATGACCAAATGACTGAGCCTAGATGGGTTATCTCTATGGGTTCATGTGCTAATACTGGTGGTATGTTTAACACATACGCAACTGTTCAAGGTGTAGATAGAGTTATACCTGTTGATCTATATCTTCCAGGTTGTGCTCCTCGTCCTGAGACACTTCAGTATGGAGTTATGTTACTTCAAAAAAAGATTAGAGCAAACTCTGCTAACAAATCACAAAAACCAAAAAGGTTAATGTAATGAGAGCCTATACACCTAAAGATGATGTTCAAAAAAAAGCGTACTATACAGATAGATACTATGTAGCACCTCAAGTACCTAAACAAGATGTTGAGAGTGATGAAATTTTTGCTAAAGATTTAGAAGCGATTAAAGCTAAGTTTGAAGTAAAAGAGGCATTTATCCAAGTTGAGCAGATGGTAGTTTATATCAATGCTAAAGATATTTATGGTGTTCTTGAACTTATGAAAGATGAGTTAGAATATACTCAACTTTCAGAGTTAAGTGCGATAGATTGGATAGCTAAAGATAACACTTTTGAGATTTTTTACCAAATGTTAAGTATGAACAAAAGAAAAAGAATCCGTGTTAAATACTTCATAAACAATGGTGATGCTGTTGATTCTGTTGAAAAACTTTTCCGTTCAGCTGATTGGAGTGAGCGTGAGATGTTCGATATGTTTGGTATCGAAGCAAATGGTCACCCATTTATGAAAAGAATCCTTATGCCTTACGATTGGCACGGTTACCCACTTCTAAAAACTTACCCTCTTCAAGGTGATGAGTTTGCTTCATGGTATGAGGTAGATAAGATCTATGGTAAAGAGGCTAGAGATGAGATTGGACCTGAGATTCGTGATACTGCTAGAGTTGATCGTTACGATTCTGAGCGTTTTGCTCGTTTAGGTTTTGAGGTTCCAAAAGGTACTGAGATTACAGGTGATGAACCAAGAAATAATGAAAACTATCAAGAAGATGGTGGAGTATTTATGGTTAAAAAATTCGATAAAGAGACATCAAAAGTTATTGATGATCCTCAAAGATAAGGTGGTAAAATATGGCACAAATTAAAAATAGATTAACACCATTTTTTGAAAATATATCTTTTGATAGAGATGATAATGAGTTAGTATTAAACTTCGGTCCTCAGCACCCTTCTGCTCACGGACAACTTCGTTTAATGCTTCATCTTCAACAAGAGCAAATTGTAAAAGCTCATCCAGATGTTGGATACCTTCACCGTGGTATGGAGAAGATGGCTGAAAATATGATATACAATGAGTTCATGCCAACAACTGACCGTATGGATTATATCGCTTCATCATCAAACAACTACGGTTTTGCTTTAGCTGTTGAGAAACTGATAGGTTTAGAAGTTCCTCGTCGTGCTAAGGTTATCCGTATGATGCTTTTAGAGATTAACCGTCTTATGTCTCACCTTTTCTGGTTAGCTACAACAGCACTAGATATTGGTGCTATGACTGTTTTCCTATTTGCTTTCCGTGAGAGAGAGTACCTTATGGATATAATCGAGGGTTATTGTGGAGCTAGACTTACACATGCTGCTATTAGAATCGGTGGTGTTCCTTTAGATATACAAGATACTTTTATATCTCAACTTCGTACATTCCTAGATAAGCTTCCAGCTAACATCAAAGATTATGAAGATCTACTAGATACAAATAGAATCTGGTTAATGAGAATGGAAGAGGTTGGAACAATACCTAAAGAGATGGCACTTTCATGGGGTTGTACAGGTCCAATGTTAAGAGCTTCTGGTGTTGCTTGGGATATCCGTAAAGAGGAGCCTTATGAGTTATATGATGAAGTTGAATTCAATGTTCCTTGGTCAGATAAAGGTGATAATTTTGCTCGTTACCGTATCTATATGGAAGAGATGAGAGAATCTGCTAAGATTTTATATCAAACAATAGATATGTATGATGAGTGTGTTAAAAACAACCAAACTGAGTTAATGGCACATTCACCTAAATATATCTCAGCTCCTAAGCTTGATATTATGACTCAAAACTACTCTTTAATGCAACACTTTGTTCTAGTAACACAAGGTATGAGACCACCAGTTGGTGAGGTTTATGTAGCTACTGAATCACCAAAAGGTGAATTAGGTTACTATATCAACTCTCAAGGTGGACCATACCCATACAGACTAAAACTTCGTGCGCCATCTTTTTGGCATACAGGAATCTTAACTGACCTTTTACCAGGACACTATATTCCAGATGTTGTTGCTATTATTGGTACTACAAACATCGTATTTGGAGAGGTTGACAGATGATAAACTTAACAAAAGCAAAAAGCTTTGCTTTTTTAAGTGAAGTAACTTCTTGTTATGAAGTTCTCGTGCTAAACCAAAATTATAATGAGGATTCTAAATAATGAAAAGATATGATTTAAGACATTTAAAAGAAAATTTTGAACCTAGAATGAAAGAGATTTTAGAATCTCATCCAGTTGGTGAAGTTGCGATCTTTTTATTTGAGATCGGTGATTTCACACCTGTTCAAAAATCAGCAGACTTAGTAAAAGAATCTGGTTATGAGTTACTGAACTCTTTAAAATTTAACGAAGTCGATTGGACTATCGTAACAAAAAAATAGGGATTATTTTATGAGTAAAGTCTATTTTTCTACTTGGAATGGTGAGCTAATAAACAATATTGGTAAACCTGAAGACGAGTGGGAAGAATCAGCTTATAATCTACCAGCACAATATGATGACCATAGAGATTCTAAAGCCTTTATAGGTTGGGATGGTGTGGCACTATTTAGTGAAGATGTAGATGTAATCCGTTTAGCGATGGAGTACGCGGCACAATATCAAGAGTATTCTGAAGCGTGTGGAAGATGTGCACCTGGTAGATGGGGTGGACAGATTCTATACGATCAATTAGATAAAATTGCTCGTGGTGAGGGTGAAGTTGCTGATTTAGATCACTTAAAAGAGATTGGTCAAAGTATGCAAGTTACTTCAAAATGTGAGATTGGAAAAACAGTTCCAAACCCTATTCTTGATTTAATGAACCACTTTGAAGATGAGTTTATAGATTGTATCAACAATCAAAAAGAATCTAAACATTATAGAGATAGTATCGGTTATATTGCTAAGATAACAGCTCCTTGTACAGATGCTTGTCCTGCTCATGTTGATATCCCTGGATATATTGAGGGTGTTAGAGATTTAAGATTTGATGATTCACTAGAAGCTACTCGTCAAACTATGCCTTTAGCTCATGTTTGTGGTCGCGTTTGTCCACACCCTTGTGAAGATGCTTGTCGCCGTACAAATGTTGATGAAGCAGTATCTATTATGTCTCTAAAAAGACTTGGTGCTGATTGGGAAACTGACCACGGTTATAATTTTTTTCACCCTATGGAGAAAAAACCAGCTAATGGTAAAAAAGTTGCTGTTATTGGTGCTGGTCCTGCTGGTTTAACAACTGCGTACTATTTAGCTGCTGATGGTGTTGAAGTTGATGTTTATGAGGAGCTACCAGTTCTTGGTGGTGAGGTTACTGTTGGTGTTCCAGAGTACCGTATGCCTTGGGGTAAATATCTTCAAGATATAGAGTGTGTTAGAGATATGGGTGTAAACTTCATAACAAACCACAAAGTTACAGCTGATGAGATGAGAGCTTTTGAGAAAGATTATGATGCTACTATGATAGCTTCAGGAACTAGACTCTCTAAAAAAGTTAGATGTGAAAATGAGCGTCCAGAGATAACTGGTTATTGGGGTGCTATCGACTTTTTAGATAGAATCAATCTATATGAAAAATTTGATATTAAACTTACAGATGAACAAAAGAAAGAGTACAACATAGATTCTGATTTTGTTGATTTAACAGGTAAAACTGTTGCTTGTGTTGGTGGTGGTTTTACATCTATGGATGTTGTTCGTTGTTCTATCCGTGCTGGTGCTAAAAGAGTTGTTATGATCTACCGTCGTGATGAGAAAACTATCATCCGTAATACAACTTATGAAGAGTACCATGAAGCTGTTGAAGAGGGTGTAGAGTTTATCTTCCACTCAGCAGTTGCTAAGATAAATGATGAAGATGATGTACTTAAATCTCTTGATATCGATAAATTTGAGTTAGTTCCAGATCCAAATGGTGGTCGTGCTCAACTTGTAAAAATTGAGGGTGCTACTGAAACTATACAATTTGATTATCTAATCCCTGCTGTTTCACAAAGTGCTGAGTGGAGTCACTTACCTGAAGAGTGGGAGTTAGAGATGACATCTTGGGGTACACTTCAAACTAATGGTAAAGATTATATGACATCTCGCAAAGGAATCTTTGCTTCTGGAGATTGTGAATATGGTCCTATGACTATCGTTAATGCTGTTGGTCAAGCTAAGCGTGGAGCATCTGTTATTAGTAGATATATCCATAGTGGAGAGATCACTTTAACTGATGAAGAGATTATGGAAGATCATCTTCGTAAACTAAAAGTTTATGATAAAAAAGAGAAAGTGACTGGTTGGTTACCGGGTCTTCCTCGTGAGCATAGTTCAGTTCTTGATGTTGATGTTCGTAAAGATAACAACAAAGAGGTTAACTTAGGTTTCACTCAAGAGGAAGCTATAAGTGAAGCTGAGAGATGTATGCGTTGTTACTACATCGCTATGGTTCAGGCATAAGGGGTCAAATATGGAAAAAATTATCAATTTTAAAATAGATGGCAAAGATGTTGTTGGTAAAAAAGGCGAATCAATACTAACTGTTGCTCGTAAAAACAACATCTATATCCCTACTATGTGTTATATCTCTAAAACTACACCTTGTGCCTCTTGCCGTATGTGTATAGTTGAGGCTGAGGGTGTTGATGGTTTTGTATTAAGCTGTAACACTCCACCAACTGAGGGTATTGAGATAACAACAAACACAAACTCTTTAGAGAGTGAAAGAGTTAACATTATGAAACTTTATGATGTTAACCACCCTTTAGAGTGTGGTGTTTGTGATAAATCTGGTGAGTGTGATTTACAAAACAAAACATTAGAGTTTGGTATAGCTAAACAAAGCTTTTCAGCTCGTGATAAAGCTAGAGATACTCAAGATTGGGGCTTAATAAACTATGACCCATCATTATGTATCTTATGTGAAAAATGTGTTCATGTTTGTAATGAAGTTATAGGTGATGATGCTATCGATGTAAAATTTGGTGGTTATAGTTCAACTATTATCCCTAAAAATTCAGATACTTTAGATTGTACATTTTGTGGTGAGTGTATAGCTGTTTGTCCTGTTGGAGCATTAGTTAGTTCTGACTTCAAATACACAGCTAACGCTTGGGAATTAAGTAGAGTTCCTGCTACTTGTGCGCATTGTTCTGCTGGTTGCCCTTTAGAGTATGAAACTAAACACGCTGGACTTAATGCTGATGATTCTATTTATAGAGTTAAAAACAACTTTGAGTTTAGTTCACTTTGTGGTGCTGGTCGTTTCGGATTTGATTTTGATAACAAAGCAACAAAAGTTGAAAAAGATTTTAACAACGCTATTGAAGCTATAAAATCTGCTAAAGCTATCCGTTTCTCATCTATGATAACAAATGAAGAAGCACATATATTACAACTTCTAAAAGATAAGTTAAATATTAAACTATTTAATGAAGATGCTAGAAAATTTCAAGAGTTTATGAAAGCTTATAGTAGTGTTAGTGGTAAACTTCACCATAGTGGTTCACTTGATGCTATTAAACAAGCAGATGGTGTGATTATGATTGGTAGTAGAATCTCTACTGATAACCCTGCTGTTCGTTATGCTCTTACAACTGCTTCAAAACATAATGGTGCGAAGATAGTTTATGCTCATCCACTTGAAGATTCTTTGATGCAAAATAGTATCACTCAGTTTATGAAATATGAGGTTGGTACTGAAGAGGGTGTAATCGCTCTTATAGCAAATGAGATTCTAAAAGATGCTGATATTTCAGATGATGAGAGAAAGTTTTTTAATGACTTAGATTTAGGCTATCTTGATGCTGAGAGTAATGTTGGTGATGAAGAGTTAACTCAGATGATGAGATCTTTCTCAAGAGCAACTAAAAAAGTTCTTATTATTGGTAACGATCTTATAGCTCATGAGCGTGCTAAAAATATAGCTAAACTATCTGCTATGATTGAAAAATATAGTGATTTTTCTATCGTGATTGTTCCAAATGAGGTAAATACACTTGGTGTATCTCTAATCAATCAACTAGATATTGATGAAAATATCTCTAATGTTGTTGGTTATAACGCTTCTGGTGATTTTGTTATCTCTTCATTTATCGATGCTGACTTACCTATCGCATCACTAAATCAACAAGAGGGAACATTTGTAAATATAGACAATAGAGTTGTTCCAACAAATGTAGCTTTATCTTTTGATGGTTATACTTTAAATGATATAGCAAATGAGTTTGGCATCAAAAAATATAACACTATCGATTATACACAAGAGTTAAATAATGAAGTTGGTTTCAAAAATATAGCTTTTGATTCTTTAGAGAACTTCTTATCAGATTTTGGTGATGATATAAGAGGTTATATTTTAGATGAAGTTGAAACTAAAACAGATGGAAAATTAGATTCTGTGGATGATCTACCAGAGTTTAATGGTACAGTTATTTATAACTCAAATCCTGTTTTACAGTTTAATGCTTATACAAACAAAGCTAAACAACTTGAGAAAGATTCAACACTAAGAGGATCTGCTCAATTCGCTGCTGCTGCTAAAATTTCAGATGGTGATGAAGTGGAAATAAGTTGTGGTGATGAAACTATAATCAGAAAGTTTAAACTTGTTCCTGATTTAAAAGGTACAATTGCGTTAAATCCTACATTTGATGTAGCAACTAATTCAAATAGATATAAATTTGAAAAATCCAAAATAACAAGGATTGCTAATGGCTAAAACAATTAATATAAATATAGATGGTAAAGAGATTCAAACTCAAGAGGGTGAATTTATTTTAAATGCTGCCCGTGCGAATGATATTTTTATACCAGCAATTTGTTATCTTACTAGATGTAGCCCAACTTTAGCTTGTCGTATCTGTCTTGTTGAAGCTGATGGAAAACAAGTGTATGCTTGTAACGCTAAATCTAAAGATGGTATGAATATCAAAACTTCTACTGAGAACATTGAGATAGAACGCCGTGCGATTATGGAGGTTTATGATGTAAACCACCCTCTTCAATGTGGTGTTTGTGATCAATCTGGTGAGTGTGAACTACAAAACTATACTTTAGAGTTAGGTGTAGATTCTCAAAGCTATGCTGTTAAAGATGTAGCTAGAGTAGCACAAGATTGGGGTCATCTTCGTTACGATCCAGGTTTATGTATAGTTTGTGAAAGATGTTCAACTGCTTGTAAAGATATGATTGGTGATAACTCTCTAAAAACTGTTGCTCGTGGTGCTGATGCTCTTGATGCTGATTATAAAGCAAATATGCCTAAAGATGCTTATGCTATGTGGAACAAACTTAACAAATCTGTTATCGGATTAACATCTGGTGGCGATATGTTAGATTGTACATCTTGTGGTGAGTGTGCTGCTGTTTGTCCAGTTGGTGCTTTAGTTGATTCACACTTTATGTATAAAACAAACGCTTGGGAATTAAATCAAATCCCTGCTACTTGTGGTCACTGTTCTGCTGGTTGTCAAATATCTTATGATGTTAAACATACAAGCATTGAGAATCCTGAAGATAAAATCTACCGTGTAATGAATGAATGGAACTATGTTTCACTTTGTGGTGCTGGTAGATATGGGTTTGATTATGAAAACAAAGTAGAATCAAAAGATGAAGAGGCATTTGCTAAAGCTATCGAAGCATTTAACAAAGCTGATACTATTGAGTTTACTTCAACTATCACTAATGAAGAGGCTTACCTACTTCAAAAACTTAAAGAGAAAAATGGTTATAAGCTTGTAAATAATGAAGCTAAAGCTTTTCAAACTTTCTTAAAAGATTATAGTGAGATTAGTGGAACTTCTTTATATGGAAGTGACCTAAAAGCTGTTCATAACTCTAACTTTGTTGTATCTGTTGGTAGTGCTTTAAAAACTGATAATCCAAATGCTAGATATGCTCTAAACAACTCTATGACAGTAAATAAAGGTGCTGGTTTATATTTCCACCCTGTTAATGACCCTATCATAAATGGTCTTGCTAAAGGTCTTATGAGTGTTCAACATGCTCCACTTCAAGAGGAGACTGCTTTATACTTAGTGTTAGATCTATTTGCTGATAAAACTAAACTTCCAACTGATGTAGTTGATTATTTAGCATCTTTTCACTCTGAAAAAACTGTAACAGTAACTGAAACTATTAAAGAGAAAGTTGTTGAGATAGTTAAAGAGATGAAAGTTAATGAAGAGACTGGTGAAGAGGAAGAGGTTGAAGTAGAAAAATCTAAAATGGTTCCTAAAAAAATCTCTAAAGAGGTTCAAGTAGATGATAACAAACTTCTTGAAATTTTAGGTGCTGATGCTAAGTTCATGGAAACTTTAGAGAAAAATCTAAAGAAAAAAGATACTTTTGCTCTAATGGTTGGTGCTGATTTATATACACATCCAAACTCTAAAAACCTTGCTAGATTAGTTGCTTTAGTGGAAAAATACTCTAAATTTGAAGTAACTATGATTCCACCTTTAACTAACTCTTTAGGTGTTGCTTTAATTTGTGATTTAGATGACAGCAAAGGCTCATATACAATAGGCTATAATGTTAAAGCAGATTTCACTTTATCAGCTTTAGGTGATGGTGACTTAGATATGCCAGCTATTAATCAACAAGAGGGAACTCTTACAAGTATTAACAAAAGAGTTAATCCAACTAATGCTGCCCTATCTTATAATGGATATGAACTAAACGATATCGCTAACGCTTTAGGTTTAGAAGCTGATAATGTAATCGATTACACAGTTTCATTACCATTATCATCAGGCTTTAAAGCTGAAGAATTTGATAACCTACCTAACCATTATGAAAATGATGGAACAGAAGTGAGAGGTTATCTACTTGAAAATATCAGTGTAAAAACAACTGATAATGAAAGTGTGGATCAATTTAGTGATGAGAAAATGGAAGGAACTATAATCTATCTTGCTAACCCTGTAAGACAATTTACAGAGTTTACAAATAAAACTACAAATCTTGATGAGATTGGTGGTCTTTATATGAGTGAAGAGTTCTTGAAAAAATCTGACCTAAATGAGGGTGATAGTGTTAAAGTTAAAAATGGTAATGGTGAGTTAGTTGTTAAAATTATTAGTGATAATAAAATCGCTGGTGATATTGCGCTTTTACCAACATTTGATTCTAAAATAAACTCAGAGGTTATGTTTAGCTCTTATCGCTTTGCAACAGCTTCAATCGAAAAGGTGTAATATATGGAGACAGCATATTTAATAGAAACGGTTATAAAAATCGTTGTTATTTTACTTATATTTTCTGCATTAGCAGGTATCGGAACTTACTTCGAGCGTAAGATCCTTGCCTTTATGCAGCGTCGTTTAGGTCCAATGAATGTTGGTCCTTATGGTCTTTTACAAGTTGCGGCAGATGGTGTAAAACTATTTACTAAAGAGGATATAATCCCATCAGGTGTAGTAGCTCCTATCTTTAAGATAGCTCCAGTTATTACAGCTGCTACTGCTTTTATGGCAGCAGCAGCTATCCCTTTCTTACCTGAATTTACTATCTTTGGATACACAGTTCATCCGATAGTATCTGATATCAATATCGGTATCCTTTATATCCTAGGTATTATGGGTGTTGGTCTTTATGGTCCACTACTTGGTGGTATGGCTTCAGCTAATAAATTCTCTTTATTATCTTCAGCTAGAGCTGCTGCTGTATTTATCTCTTATGAGGTAGTTACTGGTTTATCAATCTTAGCTCCAATTATGGTTGTTGGTTCATTATCATTACTTGATTTTAACAACTATCAAATTGAAAATGGTTGGTTAGTATTTATGCAACCTGTTGCTTTTATACTATTTTGGATCGCTGCTTTTGCTGAAACTGGTCGTACACCATTTCACCTTATCGCAAATGATCACGAAATTATTGATGGTTTTGGTACTGAGTATTCTGGTATGAGATGGGGTCTTTTCTTTATCGGTGAGTATGCTAATATGTTCTTTATCTCATTTGTAATCCCTTTACTTTTCTTAGGTGGTTATGGTGATGGTAGTTTCTTAGGTGCGATGGCTCTATTAGCTAAAGTGGCATTTTTCTTCTTCTTTTTCTTATGGACAAGAGCTGCGTGGCCAGATGTTAGACCAGATCAACTGATGTGGTTATGTTGGAAAATATTAATGCCAATCGCAGTTTTAAACATATTAGTTACTGCTATTGTGATGATATAAGGGGTGATGATGAATAATGAGCAATTTAACAATAGAGATGTTACTAATGACTACTTTTTAGTAGATATCGAAGATTACCCAACTGATGGTTGGGGTAAATTTAAAAGAGTTATCAAAAGAACTTTCAAAGGTGAACTTTTTGTTGGTCTTTGGGTAGTTCTTAGAGAGATGTTTAAATTTGATATTCATACTGTTCAGTATCCTGAAGAGAAGATGCCAATAGGTCCTAGATATCGTGCTGTTCATGAGATGAAAAGGTTATGGGAATCTGATGCTGAAAGATGTATCGGATGTGGACTTTGTGAAAAGATCTGTATCTCTAACTGTATCAGAATCGATACTAAAATCGATGAAAACTCTCGTAAAGAGGTTTCAGAATATAGTATAAACTTAGGTCGTTGTATCTTCTGTGGATATTGTGCTGAAGTTTGTCCTGAGTTAGCTATTACACATGGTGGTGAGTATGAAAATGCTTCAGATCAAAGGGAACACTTCATTATGTATGAAGATATGTTAACTCCTCTTGATACTATGTTAAATGGTAAACAACTTGAGTTTGAAGGTTTTGGTGCGATAACACCACATGAAGATGAGCGTGTTAAGAAAACACCTCTAGCATATTAAGGAGTTTTAACTATGTTTGAAGCAATTTCTTTTTATCTGTTTGCGTTTTTAACAATTGCGATGTTTTTCATAACTGTTACAACATCTCAAGCATTATACGCTTTAACTGCGTTAGCAGCAGGTATGATTTTTATATCAGCATTCTTCTTTATTCTAGGTGCTGACTTTTTAGGTGCGGTTCAAATCGTTGTTTACTCAGGTGCTGTTATGGCACTTTATGCTTTTGGTATGATGTTCTTTGATACTACAAGAGATCTAAAAGAGAAACAAGGTAATAACTTTATTATCTATGGTTTAAGTGTTGTTGCTGCTGTTTTAGTAGTAGTAATTTTCGCTGCTCCTATGGTTGCTGATGGTGTTCCTGCTCTTTATCCTATTGTAGAGGGTATCGGTAATACTCAAGAGGTTGGTATTGTTTTATTTACAAAATACCTAATACCGTTTGAAGTTGCTGCTATTATGTTACTTGTTGCTATGGTAGCTGGTATTGTTTTAGCTGGTAAAAAGATGGATCTTTCTCTTACTATGATGAGTGATGCAGAGGTTAGAGATTTAAAAGAAGATAAAAACAAAAAGGTACTTTCATGATGGAAATTGGTTTAAATCACTACCTTGTACTATCAACTATACTTTTTAGTATAGGTTTGATAGGTGTTATGCGTAGAAAGAATCTTCTAATGCTATTTTTCGCGACTGAGATTTTACTAAACTCTGTAAATATCGGATTTGCTGCGATTTCACACTATTATGGTGACTTAACTGGTCAAATGTTTGCTTTTTTCGTAATAGCAATCGCTGCGTCAGAAGTAGCCGTAGGTCTTGGGTTATTAATTGTATGGCATAAGCGTCATAACAATATAGATCTTGACAATATGTCAACTATGAAAGGATAAAAATATGGAACTATTTTTATATACAGCTCTTTTTTCACCTTTAGTAGGTTCTTTATTCGCTTCAATTTTTGCGAGAAAAAAGAAAACACTAATAGCTGGAATAGTGCCAAGTATTTTACTTGGTGTTTCACTAATCAGTAGTACAATGCTTCTAATCTTTGTACTAGCATCTGGTCAATCTGTTCAGGTTGAGATGATGACATGGATGGAGACAGGTAATCTTTATATACCATTTGGATTTGTTGTTGATCAAATTTCTGTTACTATGATGATGGTTGTAACTGTTGTTTCTACTGTTGTTCATGTTTATGCTATTGGTTATATGAGCCATGATAAAGCTTTTAACCGTTTCTTTGTATGGTTATCTGCGTTCGTGTTCTCAATGATGATTCTTGTTATGAGTGATAACTTTGCTGGTCTTTTCATAGGTTGGGAAGGTGTTGGTCTTTGTTCATGGGCACTAATCGGTTTCTGGTATCATAAAGAGAGTGCTACTTGGGCAGCTAATGAAGCGTTCATTATGAACCGTATCGCTGACCTTGGTATGCTTATTGGTATCTTCTTAGTATTCTGGAATACAGGTACATTACAATATGCTGGTGCTTTTGAAGCTATGCAAACATTAGATCATGGTACATTAACTATGATAGGTATTTTCTTATTTATCGGTGCTATGGGTAAATCTGCTCAGTTCCCACTACATACTTGGTTAGCTGATGCGATGGAGGGTCCAACTCCTGTTTCTGCTCTTATCCATGCTGCTACAATGGTAACTGCTGGTGTTTACTTAGTTGTTAGATCAAATGAGTTATATTCATTAATCCCTAATGTTGGTTTATTTATCGCATCTCTTGGTGCTTTTGTTGCTATCTTCGCTGCTACTATGGCACTAGTAAATCGTGATATTAAGAGAGTTATCGCATACTCTACTCTATCTCAACTAGGTTATATGTTCGCTGCTGCTGGTCTTGGTGCTTATTGGGTAGCATTATTCCACCTTATGGCACACGCATTCTTTAAAGCATTATTATTCCTTGGTGGTGGTAATGTTATGCATGCGATGAGTGATGAGCTTGATCCATTTAAGATGGGTGGACTTGGTAAGACAATGAAAGCGAGTATGATTCTTATGACTTTAGCTTCTGTTGCTCTAGCTGGTCTTTTCCCACTTGCTGGTTTCTTCTCTAAAGATATGATTTTAGAAGCTGCTTTTGTTGAGCACCACTTTATTATATATGGTGTGTTACTATTTACTGCTGGTTTAACTGCGTTTTATTCATTTAGAATTATCGCTCTTATTTTCCATGGTGAAGATAGACATACAGCACTTGGTTTCCACCCACATGAAGCTTATCCATTTATGATTAAAGCGATGATTCCACTTGCTATTTTAGCTGCTATTGCTGGTTTTGCTAGACCTTACTATTTTGATATGGTTACTTTAGTTCTTCCAGATACTGAGTATCATATACATTCAGCTGCTACATATTGGATTATGACTATTGGTACACAACTTTTTGTTATCGCTGCTATCTACTTCGCATATAAAAAATATATGTCAAGTGATATTAAAGTTCCAGATGGAACTAGTGATATGGAAAATAGTTTCAAATATAAACTACTTATCAACCAATACTATATCCCTTATGCTTATGAGGAGTTTTTAGTTAAACCATATAGAGCATTATCAGCATTCTTCTGGAGACAGATAGATCAAAAAGTTGTTGATGCTACTGTTGATGGAATCGCTGGTATTTTCTACTCTACTGGTGAAAGTACAAGAACAATGCAAAGTGGTAATCTTTCTACTATGCTTAAATGGATGGTTACTGGTTTAGTTATCCTGTTATCATTAGCTGTTGTGTTTGGATTAGCAGCTAACTATACTAACCTAGGAGTTTAATAGATGTTAGATCATATATTATCAATTTTAATTTTCTTCCCAGCAGTGGCAGCACTGCTTGGATTTGCAGTACATAAGGATAGTTTTAGAGCTTATGGTGTAGCGGTAGCTACTATTGAGTTCTTACTATCTTTAGTGCTTTGGTACTCATTTGACAATAGTGTTTCAGGTATGCAATTTATGGAGCATCTTCCATTATTACCATCATTTGGAATTAATTATATCTTAGGTGTAGATGGTATATCTCTGTTTATTATTATCTTAGCAGCGTTCTTTACTATGCTGGGTATAGCTTCATTAACTGATACTAAAAATGTAAAAAATATGATTATCTCATTATTATTTTTACAAATGACTATGGTTGGTGTTTTCTCTGCTCTTGATGCTATCGTATTTTATGTATTTTGGGAACTTTCTCTTGTACCTATGCTTTATATCATCGGTGCGTGGGGTGGTCCACTTCGTATATATGCGTCAGTTAAGTTTTTCCTATATACATTTGCTGGTTCATTAGTTATGTTAGTTGGTATGTTATTTATGGCATATTTTTACTATCAAGCAACAGGTCAATGGAGTTTTGCAATTCTTGATTGGTATAGACTTATTCTTCCAGAATCGTTCCAATTATGGTTATTTGCTGCTTTCTTTATCGGTTTTGCTATTAAAGTACCTATGTTTCCATTTCATACATGGTTACCGTATGCGCATGGTCAAGCACCAACTATCGGTTCTGTAATTCTTGCAGCAATTTTACTTAAAATGGGTACTTATGCTTTTATCCGTTTTTCATTACCATTGTTCCCAGATGCTTCAGTATTTTTTATGTTCCCAATCGCTATCTTAGCAATCATCATGATTATCTATACAGCTATGATCGCTTATGCTCAAGAGGATGTTAAGCAGGTTGTTGCTTACTCATCAGTTTCACACATGGGTGTTATTATCCTTGGTACTTTCGCATTAAATGTTGAAGGTGTTTCTGGTTCTATCTTCTTAATGATCGCTCACGGTGTTGTTTCAGGTGCTCTATTCTTACTTGTAGGTGTTATCTATGATAGAAGACATACAAAAATGATGGATCAATTTGGTGGTTTAGCACAAGTTATGCCTAGATATGCAACTATCTTTGGTATTATGATGATGGCTTCAGTTGGTATGCCACTTACTATTAACTTTGTTGGTGAGTTCTTATCATTACTAGGTTTCTATGAACAATCACATATCTTAACTCTACTTGCTGGTATAGCTATTATTGTTGGTGCTATCTATATGTTAGCTGCTTACAAAAAAATGTTCTTTGGTGAAGTTACAATTGAAGAGAACAAAAATCTTCCAGATGTAAATAAAAGAGAGCTTGTAGCTTTAATACCTTTAGTGATTATCACTATTTGGTTAGGTATTTACCCTAAACCAGTATTAGCACCAATCAATAACAGTGTTGAATCTGTTATTCAACTAATGCATGATAAATCTATTACAGATGATGCTAAAACTAGAATTCATAATCTTGAAAAAGATAGAACTTCTACACAGGAGGCACACTAATGTTAGAGCCTATAAATATCTCTTTAGAGTCATTAAATTTAATGACTCTAGCACCGATGTTAATCCCAATAGTTGGTGCGTTATTAATCTTAGTTGTTGATATGATTAAGGGTGGTTTAGATAAATCACTATATGTAATGTTAAGTCTTCTTTTCTTAGCAATGGATTTTGCTTCACTTCTTGGAGCTGCTGGTATATTCTCTCAAGAGGGAACTGTTACAGGTGTTTTTGATGTTATGTTGATAGATGGTTTAGCTATTTTAGCTCAATTTATTATAGTTGGTGCTTCTATGCTATTTATACCATTATCATTAACTTCAAAAAGATTCCACGAATTTTCATATCCTGAATTTTTCGCACTTTTCCTATTTATGACTGCTGGTTTCCAATTTATGGTAGCAACAGATAACTTAATCCTTATCTTTGTTGGTTTAGAGACTGCTTCTTTAGCACTTTATACTCTAATCGCTATGCACAACCGTGATAAATCATTTGAAGCAGCTGTAAAATATTTTACAATGGGTGCTTTAGCAGCTGGTTTTTACTCTTTTGGTTCAATGGTATTTTATGCCCTTACAGGTACAATCGAAATCAACCAAATCGCAACAGTATTAGCAGCAAATAACTATGCTGATATCGGTTATGTTTTAATCGCAGTTGTATTTATGTTAGCTTCACTTGGATTTAAAGTTTCTTTAGTTCCATTCCATACTTGGGCTCCTGATGTTTATGAGGGTGCTTCAGCTTCTATGGCTGGTTTTATGTCAATCGTTCCAAAAATCGCAGCATTTGTTGTAATTATGAGACTATTTGAGTTCTTAATCCATAGTGGTGTTGTTTGGTTAGAGGTTATCCTTTATATCATCGTTGTATTAACTATGACAATGGCAAATATTTGGGCATTAGTTCAAACTGATGTTAAAAGAATGTTAGCTTATAGTTCAATTTCACACGCTGGTTTTGTTATGGCTGCTATCTTAATCGGTACTACTCAATCAAACTCTGCTCTATTCTTATACTGGGTTTTATTTAGTTTTACTAACCTTGGTTCATTTAGTATGTTATGGATATCTCGTCAAAAGCATCTTCCAGCACATCAACAATCAGACCACAGTTATGACAAATTTGCTGGTATGATTAAAACAGCTCCAGTAGCTGCTACGATTATGGGTCTATTTATGTTAAGTTTAGCTGGTTTACCACCATTTGCTCTATTTTGGGGTAAAATGTATATGATTAGTTCAGCTGTTACAGGTGGTTATACTGTTTTAGCTCTTATCATGGCACTTAACTCTGCTATCGCTGGTTATTACTATCTTAAACTTATCGTTTATATGTTTATGAAAGATCCAGTTGTTGGTGCTGATGGTGAGGTTTATGTTGCTAATGCTACTTTAGCTCTTAAATCTATCATCGGTTTTGCTGCTGTTGGTACTATATTCGCATTTGTTGCTCTTAACCCTCTTTTAGAGTTTATTACAGCATTTGTTTATAACAGCGGATATTAATCTTATAAACTAAGTAGGGAAAGGTAATTTGTTTAAATTTTTACTCCTAACCCTACTCTCCATAAATCTCTTTTCACTTGAGATCTCTATCTTAAGTGCTAAAGAGAGATATACAAAATACTCCACATTACATATTAAAGATGAGAATCGCTTCTCTTGTAAAGAGATAAAAGATGACTTTGAAGTTGTAACAAAAATCATCTGCTCTTTTTCAAAACAACCATCAAGTAAATTTGAGAATCTACAAAATGATTTCTTTAGTGTAACCTCTGTAAATAAAAAAAGTACCTTTTTTATTGTGATTAAACCTTTTGAAAAAATAAAACTTTTCCCTATGATATTTAATTTCACTAAAGATGATACTGTATTTAATGGTGATGTTAAACTAGCTTCACATTGGATGATTATTGGATATAAAGAGAAACTACCATATATAAAACAAGATAAGACTCCTGAGATTGGAATCAACTTCCCATTTCAACTAAAGAAAAAAGCTTTACCATTTGTTGGTGGGTTAGATCTAAAAGGGAATCCTGTTTATATTAAAGAGGTACAAGATGTATCAGACTATCTAAAAATAAAAAAACTATACGCTTCAAAAAAGTATGAAAAATGTTTAGCACTAATAAATGAGATAACAACAAAATATCCAAACTCACTTTTTAATTCTGAGTTTTTATTTTATAAGATCAGAGTATATGCTAAGATGAAAAACTATGATGAGATTATAGATTTAGCAAAAATCTACATCAGAGAGTATTCATCAGATGAAAATATCCCTGAAGTTTTAGCACTTATAGCAAATAGCTACTCTAAGATAGGTCTAAATGTTGATGCTGATTATTTCTTTGATAGAATCTTCAATGAACATAAGGATTCTGTATATGCTAAATGGGCTTATATATATAAAGGTGAGATGTTAGAAGATTCTGGAAATACAGAAAAAGCGTTGTCATTTTATAAAAAAGCATTGTTAGAATCTAACAATATAGAGGTAGCATCAACTGCTGCTTATAGATTGGCTCAGTTTAATCTATCTGCGGGGCATAAAAAGAAAGCATCTGAATATGCTATGAAGATAGTAAAAGCTAAACCAACATTTTTTATGAATGAGTATAAAGCATCTAAAGAGATGATGGAGGGGTTTGCTGAAGAGGAGGAGTATGCTACTGCTGCTGCTATCGCTAATGCTTTACTAATAACAATAGATAAAAAACATGATGACCATGAAAAACTTCTATACCAAAAAGCTATCTGGTTAAGTAAAACAGATAAAAAACAAGAAGCACTTGATGTGATAAACTCTTACCTAAAAGAGTATCAATATGGATACTATGTAGATGAGCTTCAAACAGTTAAAGATTCCCTTTTCTTTGATACAACAGATAGTAATTTAACAACCAAATTAACTCACTACGATGAGCTAATAAAAACTTATCAAAACGATTCTATTGGTGAGAGAGCTATCTATGAAAAAGCAAAACTTTTACTGAAAAACAAGATGTATAAAGATGTACTAAAATTTAAAGACTCTATCTTAGCTTTAGATGATGAAAAATATAGTGATACAAAAGAGATAATCAAAGAGGCTGCTATTGGAACTATGAAAGAATCTCTAAATAAAAAAGAGTGTGAAAATGTTATAAATATATCTGCTGATTATAATATTACTCTGTCAAATGATTGGGATGATGGTATATATGAGTGTGCTATGATGGGTGGAGATTTCAGGCTATCTAAAAAAATAGCTAGTAGAAATCTAAAATCTAATGATTTAGAGTTAAGAAAAAAATGGCTATATAGATATATAAAAGTTGATTTTGAGACTGGAAATTATAGTGAAATATTAGATGCTTCAAAAGAGCTTATAACACTTATAAAAGATGATAAAAATAGCCCTTATAAAGATATTTATAGATATATTTTTGATACATATCAAAGATTAGAGAATAAAGATAAAATGCTTGATGCTATACTAAAAATTGAACAAGTATTTGGAATCACATATAAAGATATAGATAGATTTGTTAGTATGATAGCTGTTGCTAGAGAGAAAAGAGATAATAATATGTTAATTAAATTCGCATCTCAAGTTATGAAAATGCAAAGAAGATCATCATCTTATGCTCAAAGCCCTTATGTTGAGTTTACTCTATATCAAGCATATATAAATAATGAACAATTTGAAGATGCTCTTAGAGTTATAAAATCTTTAGATAAAAGAGATTTAACAAAACAGCAAAGAGCTAGACAAAAGTATCTTTTAGGGAATATTTACACAAAACTTTGGAGAGAGGATGAAGCAAGAGTTGCTTATCAACAATCGATAGATGCCGATGCTACATCATCTTGGGCAAAATTAGCTAAAGATGCTAAAGGGATTTAATAGCAATTAAATACTATAATCCCTTTATGAATTTATTATCTGCTAAAAACCTATCACATACATTTGAATATGAACTATTTAGCGATATATCTTTTGAACTAAACGCAAAAGAATCTATCGCAATTATCGGAATTAGTGGAAGTGGAAAATCAACACTTTTACATATACTATCTACACTATTAAAAGCTGATAAAGGTGAAGTTTATCTATTTGATGAAGATATATCAAAACTAAATAAAAAAAGAGTCTCTCAAATAAAAAGAGATAATTTGGGTTTAGTTTTTCAATCACACTACCTTTTTAAAGGGTTTAGTGCTTATGAAAATTTAGAACTATCTGCTATCTTATCTAAAAATAGTATAGATGATACTCTTCTCAAAAAATTAAATATTTACGATTCTATGAATCAAAAAGTGACTGAATTATCTGGTGGTCAACAACAAAGAGTATCTATCGCTAGAGTTTTAACAAAAAAACCACGCATAATCTTCGCAGATGAACCAACTGGAAATTTAGATAAAACAACAGCTTCAACAGTTATGGATCTGTTTTTTGAATATGTAGAGGAGAACAACGCTGGATTAGTTCTAGTAACACATGATGAAAATCTAGCACATAGATGCCAAAAAGTTTTTAGATTAGAAAATAAAAGGTTAGTACAAATAAAATGATGAACTGGGCTGGGATTTTTACCGATACTTATATTGTTGGTTTTATACTCCTTTTTTTCCGTTTTTCTGCTCTATTTATGGCTACACCTATATTTTCACACCAAAGTATCCCAGTGACACTTAAACCTGCTATGGCATTTTTTTTTAGTATAGCTTTTTATTCATCTATGCCACCTCTTAGTATCCCTATAAATGTACCTAGTATTGTGATGGCGATTTTGAGTGAACTTCTATTTGGTTTAGCTATCGGTCTTATTTTACAAATCACTTATGAGATCATCAGTTTTGCTGGTGGGATGATCTCATTTATGATGGGTTTCTCTATGGCTAGTGCTATCGACCCACAATCTGGTGTCTCTATGCCAATCATCTCACAATTTTTATCATTGATGGCTTTAATGGTACTTTTTAGTGTAGATCTCCACCATTGGATACTTCTATTTATAGATAACTCACTTAGAACTATACCTTTGGGTGGTTTTATTATCACAAAAGAGTTTTTTAGTTACACAGTTAAAGCAACATCAAATATGTTTTTAGTTGGTTTAACTATCTCGTTTCCTATTATCGCTCTATCTTGGTTAGCAGATATAATATTTGGTATGCTTATGAAAACAATGCCTCAATTCAACCTACTTGTTATAGGTTTTCCTATAAAAATTATGGTATCTTTTTCTGTTTTAATAGCTATATTTACAGCAATAATGTTGATACTAAAAAATAATATGTTAGAAGCTTTTAACCAATTAGAGATGTTTTTTTAGTTTTTTAGGGTACAATAACAAAAAGAATGCTCAATCTTCATTAAAGGAATTTAGGTGAAAATATTACTTTTAAATGATAATCCAGTTGTCAATAAGTTAGTAACACTAAGTGCTCAAAAAACTTCTGACTCGTTAGATGTTGCTACAAACATAGATGAAGTTAACGGGGGTGATTATGATCTAATTGTAGTAGATGATACACTTTATGACGATGAGCTATTTCAAACATTAAAAGATAAAGTAGCATATAAAAAATCTTTATATATATATTCAAGAGGTTCTGAACCTGTTGATAGTTTTGATAATACACTAAAAAAACCTTTTTTACCAACTGATTTAGTTGAACTGTTTTCGATTATAGGAAAAGCAACTAAAGAGGATGTTACCCCATCTGATACAGAGTTTATAAATGATGATATGGATATAGATATGGATGATGATATATCAATCGAAGATCCAGGATTTGATGATATGGATGATGACCTCTCACTAGATGATTCAGATTTAGACGAACTTGATGGTTTTTCATTAGATGATTCTGATGTAGATTCTATGGATGATGAAATATCTTTTGATAGTGATGATTCTGATTTAGGTGAACTTTCTCTTGATGAGATTGAAGATGAACTATCTTTAGATGATGATTTAGATGATGAGATTGAAGATGAACTATCTTTGGATGATGATTTAGATGATGAGATTGAAGATGAACTATCTTTAGATGATGATTTAGATGATGAGATTGAAGATGAACTATCTTTAGATGATGATTTAGATGATGAGATTGAAGATGAACTATCTTTAGATGATGATTTAGATGATGAGATTGAAGATGAACTATCTTTAGATGATGAT
>Ga0256837_1000591_pt1 | contig 29700 bp, 28 predicted proteins | sample 4562384metaG_FD_185976 | JGI IMG/M metagenome (GOLD analysis project Ga0256837, IMG submission 185976) | Hydrothermal vent microbial communities from Guaymas Basin, Mexico - 4561-384 | ecosystem: Environmental > Aquatic > Marine > Hydrothermal vents | place: Mexico: Guaymas Basin | collected... | reverse complement strand
TAGAGAGATAGATAAATCTGCGCCTCCGCGAACATCTTCAATAATATCATCAAGTGCAACCATAAAACCAGGACGTTCGGCTTGTTCTTTTAAAATTTCTAAAGCTTCTAAAAGCGATATACCTGCACCAATCATTGTGGCAAGTTGACGAGTAAATAAAACCAAATCCGATACTTTTGCATTGTCTGCTGGCGGTGCATTAAACAAGTTTGTGCCACTAATATCACGTGCTGTTACTAAAGTAAGTCCTTTAGCTTCAACCCTCGCTCTGATACCTTCTTTATCTTCGGCAATGGCAATATTCGAAAGTTTACGTCCAGATGCCGTTTTGGCAGTAAAAAGAAATCTAGGCATTATTTCCTCTATCAAATGTTAATTTTAGATCTTCAGTATCTCCACTACGTGATAGAGCTAAATCGTATGTTATTTTGCCTTCGCTATAAAGTTTAAATAAACTTTTATTCATTGTAATCATACCATCTTTTTGACCTGTTTGAATTGAACTTTGTATTTGATGAGCTTTATCATCACGAATTAAAGCTCTAATAGCAGGAGTTGCCAACATGATTTCAGCAGCTAATGCTCGGCCTTTGCCATTGCTGATGGGCAAAAGTTGTTGACATAATACGCCTTCTAAAACAAAACTCAATTGTGTGCGTATTTGTTGTTGTTGATTTGAAGGAAATACGTCAACAATACGGTTGATAGTTTGTACACAGTCGGACGTATGTAATGTCGCAAATGTTAAATGTCCTGTTTCGGCTAAGGTTAGTCCTGCTTCGATAGTTTCCATATCTCGCATTTCACCGATTAAGACAACGTCTGGATCTTGTCGTAAAATATGTTTTAATGCAGGTCCAAAGCCGTGTGTGTCAGCCCCAACTTCACGTTGGTTAATTAAACATTTTTTATTTTTATGCACAAATTCAATTGGATCTTCAATGGTTACAATATGTCCTTCATGGGTTTGGTTTATATAATCAATTATGGATGCCAATGTTGTAGATTTTCCAGAGCCAGTTGCCCCAGTTACTAAAATTAAACCATGTGGTAAATTGGCAATATTGCGACATACTTCAGGGCTTATACCAAGTTTTTCAAAAGGCATTATTTCATAAGGGATTATTCTTAATACTGCTCCAACCGCGCCACGCTGATAAAAGACATTTGTCCTGAATCTACCAATACCTTTCATTCCAAATGACATATCAAGTTCAAAAGTTTTTTCAAATTTAGCAATTTGTTCACTATCAAGTAAGGCATATATCATATCTTGGCTCATTTGCGGTGTGTAGTTACCGTCTTCCATAGCTCGCAATTTGCCGTCAATTCTCATTCTGGGTGGTGAGCCTGCAGTAATGTGTAAATCTGAACCACCTTTATCTACCATTGCTCTTAATAATTCTTCTAATGTATATGCCATTTGCCTCCTTTAGTTCTTAAATTATAATTGATAAATGCATTTTTGTCTATCATAGTAATTCATCTTACAATTTTGCTTTAATATGGATGATTGTGGATAAATATTGTAAAATTTCATTTTTTTATCGTTAGGAATTAATATGGCTGTATCTTTACCGAATGAATTTAAACAGTTTTTAAATAAATTAGAATATAATACATTGGTACCTGTATACCAAAGTATGCAAAAAAATGGTGAGACAATTGCAATGGTTAATCTAGTTGTTAAATTAGATGGTGCTACCTTTGCAAAATTACCAAAGGAGGCTTATGCTAAGTCTTCTTCAGCGCTTTATACTTGCAAATCTCCAAAGGTTTCGCATATTTCTTTAGTATTGAGCTTGCACGAAGATGATGAAATTGTTTTAGCCACTGGGTTTAACTTGGCAAAAGAAAGTATGGCAAGAGATTTTGCCATTTTACGTCGTCAAGAAAAAATGAGAATAGTAGTGGGTACTGACAATGACGCTAGAGTGATTCATTGTAATTTTAGGCTTGAGGGTATTAAGCTAACTGAATTGGGTAAAATAGTACAAAGCATGGGAGCTTGTGATTGGCAAGATGAGGAGCATGCAAATTTAGTAAGAGCATTAAATGCTACATATCCAACGCCTAAAAAATTACTAGAAGCACAGCGTGATAACGGACCTTTAGTGGAAGTAAGCATTACAGAAAATATGTTATAATTTTTATTTTATTAAATTTAAGCAATAGGAGTTAAAATGGCAGATTTTATCCCATTAACAACAGAAGAACAGTGGCAATCTTTAAAAGATAGTAGTGAAGCTGTAATTATATTAAAACATAGTGATACTTGTGGAATATCTTTACATGCTCACAGTCGTGTGGAGGAAGGTTTAAAATCAGGACAAATAACTAAAGATGTAAATTTACTTGTGATACAACAAAGTCGACCTTTATCAGCAAAAATCACTGAAGATACAGGGGTAACTCATCAAAGTCCGCAATTAATAATTTTAAAAGATGGCAAAGCTATTTATGATGCCAGTCATCAAGCTATTATGCCAGAAGCTATAGCTAATGCTTTAGCTTAGAAGGGGAGTATGGAATATCAAATATATAACGATTTTAAACAAATTCAGCCTAATTTGGCAGATTTTTGTAACAAATTAAATAAGGTAAACTCTAGTTCTAAAGTGGGGCTTATGGGTTACGATGGTTTTATTGATACTTTTATTAGATTTGTAAACCCATCTAGTATGGCTGAATTTGGCCCTAAAGTAACAAAGGCCGCTGGTATTGCAACATCTGCAGAGGTTATCCGTCAAGGTGAAAAATATGGCGGTAATGGGCCTTTAATGACTGTTGCATTAAATAAACTATTTTCTGGCAATATCACTTTAAATTATGTAGGAGCATTAGGTTATCCAAATATTAATAATATTTTTAAAGAAGCCTTTGGCAATATCAATATGTATTCATTTGATAACCCAGCAACTACTGACTGTTTTGAATTTAGCGATGGTAAATTGTTGGCTTCGGATATGTCAAATTGCGCAACGGTTACTTGGGATAATATGCTAAATATTATAGGCGAAGATGCATTGCGGAAGTTGGTGAAATCTAGTCATTTTACAGCTGCTTTAAATTGGAGTCGTATAATTCATGCCACGGAATTATGGACTAATATGGCTACGATGTACGCACAAGAACACGCAGGTCAAAAAATGTTATTTTATATGGATTTGGCTGAAATTGATATTCGCAGTTCTGAAGATAGGGCTTTATTAGCTCCTATGTTTACAAATATTTCAAATGTTTGCCATAGTGTGATTAGTCTTAATTTAAAAGAGGCTTGGCAAATTGCCGATATTTATGGCGGTAATTTTTATGATAAACGTGAGGCACTAAATGTTGCTGAATGTGCTAACTATATACGTAAAAATTCTGGTATAGCTGAAGTTATTATTCATCCAAATGATGGTGCAGCAATATCGCGCGAGAATGAAACCGTTTATGTTAAGGGGCCGTATTGTCAAAATCCATTAATATCAACTGGAGCAGGCGATCATTTTGGATCTGGTGCAATGGCAGCACAATTGCTTGATTTAGATGGTTTTGAAAGTATGTTGTTAGGCGTTTGTACTAGTGGTTATTTTGTTCGTACAGGAGTTTCGCCTAGTTTTCAACAAATAGTGAAAATGTTAGAGCTTTGGAATCAAGGTTTGTTAGGCGAACGCTTATAAATTATCATCAGTTGTGGCAACTCCCAAATTAGTTAATAGCTGAGCTTCGGCGTTGACCACATCACGATTTAGCATTAATTGTGCTTTCATTAATTTATCTGCTGTTGATTTGTCTTCGCGGATAGCTTTTCGCAATATGCGTATTTGTTGTACTACCATGCGCATATTGCGAATAATATCGCCATCGTCACTGGAAGTTAATTTTCTTAAGTCTTCAAAACTAGCACCATCGCACCAAGCCTGAATGCAGGCGGAAAATTGAAAGGATAGCCGGCTTATAATATCTGGTGTGCCTAGGCGATGTTGAGTTTTGGTAATATATTTTATTAATTGCGAAACACGTTTTGATATGGGTATTATTTGCTGTTTTGGTAATTGAGCATACTCTTTGCCACGGCGTGGTTCAAAAATAATAGCGCAAATTAATATGGCAATTTGTTTTGGATTTAAGCTTTCAAAAACACCATCAAAATAACATTCTGATATTTGTAATTCATACCCAAAAATTTTAGATGCTAATTTGCCTTTGGCAGTAACAGTATCATTATTTAAGTGTCCCAATTTATTTAAAAGACGTATCCTTTGTTTAGCTTCGTAGCCAATTAATTTTTTTTGTTTACCCTTGCGTTGCCAAGCGGCAAAAGAATCGTTGCACGCCTTTATGGCGTTTTTTTCGCCATATTTATTTACTAAATTTATAAGTGTCGAATAGGATAATAAAAACCTACTTTTAATTGGTTCTGATTTTAGTTTTAATAGCCTTTCTACATCATAGGCTCGCGCATCAAAAGGATTTAGATTGCTATATACATGTCCTATAGGATCTATACCACGTCTACCGCTACGTCCTGCCATTTGCAAATAATCACGACATGTCATAATGTCAAAACTTATACCATCGTATTTTTCTAATCCTGTAAAAATCACTGCTGCTGCTGGCATATTAATACCTAGTGCAAATGTTTCTGTAGTAAATAATAATTTGATTAAACCCTCAGTAAACAACTGTTCAACAACTTCTTTTAAACTTGGCAAAACCCCAGCATGATGATATGCCACACCACCTTTAGCGTATTTACGCATGGCAGAAGCTTTTTCATTTGTTGTAATATCAACATTAAATCGTTGGCATAATTCATCAAAACGTTTAGTGATGTGTTCTGTCTCATCTTTAGTTAAAAGTTTTCTATGGCTGTTTTTTGTCGCTAAGGTTTCGCATAATACGCGATTAAAAGAAAACACTAAGCATGGTAGACGTTTTTCTGAGTCAACTACATAGTCAATAATGTTATGTTCAAATCCATCATCTTCAAAAAAATATCGTTTCTTTTTACGCGGTAAACCAAATTTTTTTAATCTTTTTAAGTTTATTTCACCAAAACGAGGATGAAATAAATGATGCTCTAACGGAACGGGTCTTTTATGTTCTTCGACGGTAACAACCTGAGTTTTACGAATATGTGATATCCAATCTGAGAAATCATATAAGTTTGGTATTGTGGCAGATAGAGCAACTATTTGAATATGATGTGGCGCAAATATTATGGTTTCTTCCCATACAGTACCGCGTTCAAAATCACTGATGTAATGTACTTCATCAAAGATTAAGGTTGAAACATTTTCAATTTCTTCAGGGCTGTCAAACACGCAATTTCTAAAAATCTCAGTTGTCATAATGACTAAAGGTGCATCTCTATTGTGTGTTACATCACCCGTTATAATGCCTACCTTGCCGGGATATAATGCTTCAAAATCTCTAAATTTTTGATTACTTAACGCTTTGATAGGTGAGGTGTAAACTACTTGACGTTTTTCTTTTATTGCTTTTTCAACTGCAAATTCTGCGATTAAAGTTTTGCCAGCGCCCGTAGGCGCAGAAACAACAACAGAGTGGTTTTGGGATATTGCGTGTATGGCTTCTTCTTGAAATTTATCTAATTTAAATCCACGATATTTCATCCTATGACCCCACCGCTTTGAGATAGGTTTATGCCAGAAAATTTCATTTTTAACTGTTCGGCATTTGGGCTGGCTTTTAAAGCTGTTTCTTCATTTAGTAGTTTTGCTTTTACTAGTTGATATAGACTTTGATTAAAATTTTGCATACCAACTTTAGCGCTACCTTCAATTACCTGTGCGAGTTTGGCATCTTCGCCTTCATTTATAATTTTAGAAACCATTGGATTTTGAAATAAAATTTCTACAGCAGGTACACGTGGATTTGTTTCTTGTGTACCTTTTAAAAGCTTTTGGACTAATATACCTTTTAAAGAGCCAGATAAGATACGTCTGATATGCCTATGTCTATCAGTTGGAAATAAATCTAAAATGCGATTGATAGTTTGTACTGCATTTGGGGCATGTATTGTGCCAAAGACCAAGTGTCCTGTTTCAGCCGCAGATAGGGCAGCTTCAAAACTTTCAGCATCATGCATTTCTCCCAGTAATATAACATCAGGATCTTGGCGTAACATACCTTTTAGTGCATTTTCAAAGGTATCAACATCTAAGCCTATTTCTCTTTGATTGATAAAACTTTGTTTGTCGGTAAAAATAAATTCAACGGGATCTTCTATTGTTAAAATATGGCATTTTCGTTTGGCATTAATCATTTCTAATATTGCAGCTAGTGTAGTAGATTTACCAGAGCCAGTGACTCCAGCTATTAGAATTAGCCCTTCTTTAAATGTGGATATTTTTTCGACGGCAGTTGGTAAGTTTAATTGTTTTACGCTTGGTATAACATCATTGATTCTTCTGGCTACTATTGAAATAGCTCCACATTGTTTAAAAATATTAACACGATATCTATCCACGTTTTCAATCGAATGTGCCAAGTCAGTACTACCAGTAGTTTCCAATTGTTCTTTTTGCTGATCTGTTAAAATTTCTAATACCATTTTTTTAATAGTTTCATAATTTAAAGCAGGGCTATCAGTTGGTCTAGGGGTTCCATTGACACGGTATATCGGGCTAGCGTTATTTTTGATATGTAAATCAGAAGCACCAAATTTTTTCATTGGGGCTAGGTATTTATTTAATTCGTAGCTCATATAATCCTTTCTAATTTGGTGTTTGTTGATACATTTTTATTATAGCGCTTGCGATTATTGCGGCAGTTTCAATGCGTAAAACAGGCAAATTTAAATGCACAGGAATAAACTGCTTTTGTATAGTGTTGTCTATTTCGTTATCTGCAAAACCACCTTCTGGACCTATAAGTGCACAGATGTTCATTTTTGGATGTAGTTTTAATACGGTTTGTAAGTCTTGACTATTGCCTTCTGTTGTAAATATTAAATTTAGTGCGTTTTCTTTGGGAAGTATATTTTTTAAGTTTACAGGTGGTTTAAAAGTGGTTGGTGTTACTTGTTTGCTTTGTGTGGTTGCAGAAATAGCAATGCGTGTCCAACGTTGCAGACGGTCTTCAACTTTATCAGGATGCAGTTTTACAGCGGAACGGCTAGTATATAATGGAGTAAAAGAATCGCAGCCAACTTCAGATATTTTTTCTATTAAAGTAGATAATCGTTGTTGTTTTGGTAATGCACAAATCAAATCTAGTGTTAGAGTTTTTTTTGTATTGGTATAAATTTCATCGATTACTTCTACTGTTGTTCTGTCATTATCATATTGCATGATTTTTGCGATTGCCCATGATTCATTATTAAAAATAATAATTTTAGCACCAACTTTGATACGTAATACTTTTTGAATATGATGAGTAGTTTCTTTACTTAAAGTACAAGTTTTTAAAATGTTTTCACAAAAAAATCTACGCATTTAAATCCTAGACAGAACATCAAAATTTAATCCTTCATTGGTTGCATCGTTGGCAAATTGTACACTCCCTAATCCAGCTATCATCGCAGCATTATCAGTGCAGTATATTGACGGTGGGTAACCGTATTGTAATTTGTTAATTTTGCAGGCGTTTTGCAGTTCATTACGCAAAAACTGATTACAGGCAACACCTCCTCCCATGATAATACTTTTAGCTTTATGTTTTTTGGCGGCAGCTAGCATTTGTTTTATAATGGCCTGACAGACTGTAGTTTCAAAAGAGGCCGCTACATCTGCTACTGATATATGCTCTAATAATGGTCCTTTACCTCTGTTGTCAAAGCCTTTGCAGTGATATAGTACGGATGTTTTAATGCCACTGAATGTAAAATCAAAACCATTGCCTTTTTTATATATTGGCGATGGAAATTTATGATTTGCTACACCATTTTTTGCAGCTTGAGATATAGCGGGGCCACCTGGATATGGTAAATTAAGAATTGCTGCACATTTGTCAAAAGCCTCACCAGCAGCGTCATCAATACTGCGGCCTATCCTAGTAAAATGAAGGCCATCTTCGCATAAATATAATTCAGTATGGCCTCCAGATATTGCAGCACCAATCAATGGTAACGGTAAGTTTTTGTTAAACATTAATGGGCTAAATAAATGAGCCGCAATGTGGTTTACTGTAGTAATGGGGAGGTCCCATGCCATGGCTAAGCTTTTAGCAGCTAAAACGCCAACTAACAGAGAGCCAACTAGACCGGGGCGATTTGTTACGGCTATACCGTGAAGTTGGTTAGGTTTAATCTTAGCCTGTTCCATTGCATCGGCAATAGTAGCAGTAATAGCTTCTACGTGATGTCTACTGGCAATTTCTGGTACTACACCCTTAAATCTTTTATGAATATCAATTTGTGTTTGGGTAATGCAAGATAAGATATTTAAGTCTTCATCAACAATGGCAACGGATGTTTCGTCGCAAGATGATTCGATTCCAAGTGTTATTCTCATTGTGTTTTTAACTCGCGAAAATAGTTTAAAGCTGCAATTAATTGATTATCGATTAAATCGTCGTATTTGATTAATTGCGGAAATAGTTTTGATATACCTGGTGGCATTGGATTAATACCCACATCAGCTTGAGTTTTATATCTTAAACTGCGCGCTTTGGCAAGTTTGACCTGTGTTTTAGGTGATAACGGGACAATTATATTAGGCGTTATGCCTATGTGGTTTATATTTTTGCCAGATGGAGTAAAATAATGTGCTGTTGTTATTTTTAAACCCGGCGACCCATTTGGATCATTTAGCAGATTTGGCAACTTAAATATGCTTTGTACGCTACCTTTGCCAAAGCTTTGTACCCCTAACAATATGCCTCGTTGATTATCTTTTATAGCACCAGAAAAAACTTCAGAGGCACTTGCACTTGATTTGTTAATTAAGACTAACAATTTTAAATCTTTTTTTAAAATAGTGTCTTTTTTATGTGCTTTTGCAACTAAGCATCCATGGCGTTTTTTTGTAGTAACTATAATGCCATTATCTAAAAAAATATCGGCTATTTTTATAGCGCTATTTAATACGCCGCCTGGATTTGCTCTAAGGTCTAAAATTAGGTTTTTCATACCTTGGGATTGTAGCTCTAGAATGGCTTCTTTTAATTCTGTGGCAGAATTTTTTTTAAATTGTATTAGTCTTATATAGCCAGTATTAAATTCATCATCTATAAGTATAGCATCGGCAATGGTTTGGATTTGTACTGTACCGCGTTTAATTGAATACTGTGTAGGTTCTTCGTCGCCTATATGATAAACCGTTAGATTTATAAAACTATTTTCTTTGCCTCTAATTATTTTAGTAGCTTCAGCTAGACTCATAAATTTAGTTGATTTACCACCTAATTCTATTATTGTATCGCCAGCTCTGATTCCAGCATTAAAAGCAGGGGAGCCTTCAATCGGTGTTATAACGCTTAGCCAGTCGCCTTCTATTGTAAACTCAATACCAATCCCATGAAATGTACCACTGGTTTCTACATTTAAGGCTTTGGCTTTTGAAGGACGTAAAAAAATAGAATATGTATCAAGACCTTTGGTGAGGCCTTCGCACGCTGTATAGACTAGCTCGCGTTCGTTTGTGTTTTTAATGTGATAATATCTAATTAAGGCGGCAATTCTGCGTATTAATTCATCGCCTTCTTTGCTTATAGATGGCAACTTTTTACTGGTGTTTTTGCAAAATCCAGTTGGAACCACTGTAAAAGTAGTAAGTACGGCAAACAATAAAGTTAGTTGAGTGCATTTCATATGTAAGATGTGAAGAGAGTGGTGCCGAGAGCCAGAATCGAACTGGCGACACACGGATTTTCAGTCCGTTGCTCTACCGACTGAGCTATCTCGGCATCGGTTGAGAGCAAGATTCTATTGATTTTTAATTTTAACGCAACAAAAAAATTAATTTATTTTTAAATTGAATAAAACTTGCCAATAATGTTTGAATGATGCAATATCTTATAAAAGTTAATTGGAGATAATGTGGGCAAATCGGCTAATGTGAGAGTTGTAAAAAAAAGTTTGTATATTTTAACACCGTTAGTGTTTTTTTTGCTTTTAATTTTATACACAATAAATTATTTTCATAATCAGTATGTGGCACATGATATTATTAGTAATGAAAGTGCTTTATTAGAGTTACAAAAAAACATTATTAAATCAGAATTTCAAAAAAACATTACAGATCTTAGGGTATTTGGCAATAATGTGTTGGTTCGTAGAGTGTTCGAGTCTAACTCTGCTGATTTCTTTGATCTAAATAATCAAAGATCTATTAATGATATTGTGGATATTTTAAGTAGCTTTGTATCTGAACGTAAAGGATTAGATCAAGTTAGATTGCTAAATTTAAAAGGTCAAGAAGTCGTTATAGTTAATTGTCAAAACGGTCATGCGGTTTCGGTTTCACGTGATAAATTGCAAACTAAATTTAATCGATATTATTTTAAAAGAACAGTCTGTCTTGATAAAAATGAAGTGTTTGTCTCTCCTTTTGATTTAAATATAGAACACGGGCGTATAGAATTGCCTAAAAAATCAGTAATTAGATTTGGAATGCCTGTATTTGACTCTAACAATACAAAAAAAGGAGTGTTTCTTTTTAATTATTTGGGTGATGATTTAATAGAAAATTTACATTATGTTTCTAAACGTTTTGCTGGGAAATTTAGCCTGTTAAATGCCGATTCTTTTTGGCTAGTATCCGCAGATAGTAGTAAAGAGTTTGGTTTTATGTTTCCTGATAAACTAAAAGAAAAATCTTTTAGTTTAAAAAAATCAAACTTACCTTTATGGCAAGAACTTCAAGCTAATAGTCGAGGGTTTATTTTTAAGGATAAGACTTTATATGTTTACCAAGATTTGTATACGCCTATTGTTGACATTGAAAATGATGAGGTCAAATCTGGTAACAGAAGGTGGTTTTTGCTTTCTACTGTTTCGGAAGCAGTTTTAAATGCTAAAAGTGCTTTTGTACATCATTTATTGCTTTATATTGGTAGTACTTTAATCATAGTTATAGTCTTTTGTGTATTTTTATATGTAGGTATAAAAGAGCGCGTTAATCGTGAGGTTAAGGAAAAAGAATTAAATGAAAAAGAATATTTTAAAAAAGTTTCAGATAAGCAACGTTACCTTCAGAATCTTATAGATTCGTTACCATTTCCTTTTTATGTTATAGATGTAAAAACATATAAAATTACTTTAGCTAACACTATAGTGGATGCTGAAGTTGGCAAATCTACATGTTATGCTATTACGCATAATTCTGCTAAACCCTGTAATGGCCAAAATCATATATGCCCATTATCTCAGGTGGTTAAAACAAAAAAAGTATTTAAGACTGAGCATCTGCATTATGATAAAGATGGTAATCCCAATCATTATTTGGTGCATGGCATACCTTTATTGGATACTGAAGGTAATGTTACAGAGATGATTGAATTTTCAGTAAATATTACAGAGCGAGTTTTGTTAGAAAAAAGTTTACATGCGGCAAAGCAATTGGCAGAGAATTCTGTTAAAGCAAAGTCTTCTTTTCTGGCGATGATGAGTCACGAAATCAGAACACCTATGAATGGTGTTATTGGTATGACTGGGCTTTTAAGCTCAACGGATTTAACAGAAGAACAGCTGGAATATGTTGATATTATCAAAATGAGTGGAGAAAGCTTGTTGACTATTATCGATGATATTTTAGATTTCTCTAAAATAGAGTCTGGAAAAATGGACTTAGAAAATATGTCATTGGATATATCTTTGTGCGTTGAAGAGGTTATAGATTTATTGGCAACTAAGGCTCATGATAAGGGCTTAAATTTATTGTATTTAATTGGTAGTGATGTGCCGCCTTCCATTTTAGGAGATGTTACGAGGTTGCGTCAGATTTTGATAAATTTGATTAATAATGCAATTAAATTTACAGAAAAAGGTGAAGTTGTCGTTTCTGTAAAGAAAGTAGGGTTTGATAATGGCGTATTTGAAATCTTATTTGCTGTTAAAGATTCTGGTATAGGTATACCTCAAGAAAAAATGGATCGTTTATTTAAGGCGTTTTCTCAGGTGGATTCTTCGACTACTCGTGAGTATGGTGGTACTGGTTTGGGCTTGGTCATTAGTAAAAGGTTAGTTGAATTGATGGGGGGTAAGATTTGGGTTGAAAGTAAATGTGGTGAAGGCGCTACGTTTATGTTTACTGTTAAAACCGCTGCTGTTGAGCATGTAGTTAGAAATTGCAATCAAGAAAATTTAAAAGAGTTTGTGGGAAAACGTGTTTTAATTTTTTCACATGATTCTGTAAGTGCTTCTATATTAACTATGTGGCTAGAGGATTGGGGTTTGGAAACAGAGATGGTTGAGTCGTATAAGGATGTTGGGAGTAGAGTGCAGTTGTTGCCTAAGATAGATGCTGTTTTGGTTGATATTGATTTTTATAAATTAAACAATGATTCTTTACATCTTTTAAAAGATGGTTGTAAGCTGGTCCCTTTGATCTTTTTAGGTAAAGCAGACGTGTTATGTGATAAATTAAATACAGTTGGTGAAACAGTTGTTCGTAAGCCTTTAAAGAAAACATCGTTATATAATGCTTTGATGTCTAAGGTTTCTAACGTTGTGTCTAAATCAAAAGAGTCTGCATCGAAATCCCAAGATATTTTATGGGCTATAAAATATCCATTGCAAATATTAATAGCCGAGGATAATAAGGTAAATCAAAAAATTGTTACCTTGTTGTTTAAAAAAATGGGTTATGAGATTGATATTGTAGAAAATGGTGAAGAGGCCATTAATGCCCAAAATAGTACAGGATATGATTTGATTTTTATGGATATCCAAATGCCTGTTATGAATGGCTATGATGCGACAAGGATTATATTGCAACAGCAGGATAGTCCGCCTATTGTTGTGGCTATGACAGCAAATGTTATGAAAGAGGATGTTAAGGCATCTAGGGATGCTGGTATGCTTTATCATATATCTAAGCCATTAAAGGTAGAGCAAGTACAAGATGTTTTAAAAAGGTGTTATGATATGGTCTGTTGTAGTAGGTAGGGCTATGTGGGTATTAAACAATTGTTTCTGGCAAGTGATTGTTTGGTATTAAATTTTTTTGTTTTTTATATCTTTTTGTCAGTATATTTTAAATATAATCTTAATAGATTCTTGACTTTTTAAGATTACAGAGGATAATAATAAATCACGTTTACTCATCTAATGGTGGGTTATGGTCGGTATGACAAGAGTGGGTTTAGCCCGCTCTTTTTTATTAAGGTGCAAAATAAAATGAACCCAAAAGAAATTTTACGCTTGGTTGATACTCTTCATCGTGAAAAACGAATTGAAAAAGAGGTGATTTTTACCAGTCTTGAAGATGCTTTATATACGGCAGCTAGAAAAAAGTTTGGCGAAGAAGAAACAGAAGATTGTTTAGAAATATCTATAGATCGTATTAAAGGTGATGTTAGAGTTAGTCTTGATGACGAACAGATTGATCCTGATGTATTTGGCCGTATAGCAGCGCAAACTTTCAAACAAGTTATGATGCAAAAATTGCGTATGGCTGAGGGTGATGTCGTTTTTGAAAATTATCAAAGCAAGCAAGGTACTTTAATTATGGGTACTGTACAAGGTTTTGAGCGTGGGGCAATTACAGTAAATTTAGGCGATGCAGAAGCTATTTTGCCTAGGGGCGAGCAAGCTCATGGTGAAAATTACAATGCTGGAGCACGTTTTAGGTTTTATATACATAAGGTATCTCGCGAAGGTCAACGTGTAAAAGTTATTGTTTCTCGTGCTAGACCAGAGATGATTTTAGAATTATTTAAATTAGAAATACCCGAGATTGAATCTGGGGTTATTAAAGTTGATAATATAGTACGCGAAGCAGGATTACGCACAAAAATATGCGTTAGTACCAACGATCCTAAAGTTGATTGTGTAGGTGCTTGCGTTGGTATGCGTGGAGCGCGTATTAAAAACGTTTTGTCTGAAATAGGTCAAGAGAAGATTGATATTGTTACTTGGACAGATGAAATAGTTCAGTTTATAGAAAATGCTATGAAGCCAGCTGAAGTAGAAGATATTCTTGTAGATACTCAAGAGAAAAAAGCTCAAGTATTAGTTCAGGAAGACTTGTTAAGTCAAGCTATCGGTAGGAAAGGTGTTAATGTTCGTTTGGCTTCGCAATTGACAGGTTATTATATCGATGTTAGTGCTGGAGAAAGTGGTCCTAACGCCGAAGATTTTTTTGGTGAAAGCCAAACAGAACAGGTTAAAACAGAAGGTGTTAGTGCTGATGATATTTTTGGTTCTGATGCCAGTGAAACAAACGACACCCCGGAATCCATGGATGATTGTGGTGATAGAGCAAGTACAGCAGTTGAAACTGTTGTAGAAAATGGCCCTAGTGCTGAGGATATCTTTGGATAAAATCGGGAAGTTTTCTATTATAAATTATTTAAGCACCCCCTGAAAGAGAGTAAGATGCGCGTTAACGAAATAGCTAAAGAACTTAATTTATCAAATAAGGATCTCATCGCCAAATGTAAGGAGATGGGTATCAAAACAACTAAAGGTACACCCGTAACTTCTCATTCTAATAGTTTGCCAGAAGATCAAGCGGAATGGCTTAAAAGTTCATTTCAGGGTGCTAGAAGAATGGTTGTTATAGATCCAGAGACCATTGCACGTCGTTCTGGTAAACCAAAACCAAAAACAGGTAGATTTCAATCTAGAGGACCAAAAACAGGTGATAATCGTGGGGGTAAGCCAGATGGTAATCGCGGCAATCGTCCTGATAATCGTAATCCTAGAAAGCCTGGTGTTGGCGGAAACTCATCAAGAACAAATAATCAAAACCGTCCTGATAACCGCGGATCTCGTCCTAATACGTCTGGAAATTCTAGACCTCCTCGCAGTGGTGGTGCAAATCGTGGCAGTGGGTTTACACCTAATAATTCTCCAATACCTGCGGTTTCTGAAAAATCTACTCGTAAAGTTGACAAACCTAATAAGTCAAAAACGGGTAATGGGTCTAGTCCTAGATTTTTAAGTAAAAAAGGTAAGGGTGGTGGACGTCCACGTAGTGATAGCTTTGATAGTAGCGATCGTGGATTTAAAAAGAAAAAGAAACAACATAATATTGATCAAGAAAAAGTTATTCCTGAAATTACAGGTCCAGTTGATGTAACAGTACCTATTTCTGTACGCGAGTTTTCTCAAATAGCTGGTATTAAAGTTAATCAAATTATTGCACATTTGATGAAAACGGGTGTAATGGTCAATATCAACCAATATTTGGGTGCTGATGAAGTATTAGAAATTGGTGTATCTTTTGATAGAGAAGTAAATATTATTGAAGAATCAGACGCTCTTGAAGAGCTTGAAAATAGAGAAGTAGGTGCTGGTGATGAAGCAACTACAAGACCTCCAGTAGTTACTATTTTAGGTCATGTTGACCATGGAAAAACCAGTCTGCTCGATAGAATACGCAGTGCAAATGTGCAAGAAAAAGAAGCTGGAGGTATTACACAACATATTTCATCATATCGCATAACTCATAATGGTTTTGATATTGCTTTTGTTGATACGCCTGGACATGCTGCATTTACCGAGATGCGTGCTCGAGGAGCTAATGTTACCGATATCGTGTTATTAATTGTGGCAGCAGATGATGGCGTTATGCCACAGACAATTGAATCTATTAATCATGCTAAAGCGGCAAAGGTACCATTGATTGTTGTAATTAACAAATGTGATTTACAATCTGCAAATTTAGATAAAGTTAAGCAAGAATTATCAACTCAGAATTTATTAATTGAAGAATGGGGTGGTGATACATTATGTGTTGAGGTTAGTGCGCAAACAGGGCAAGGGGTTGATTCTTTATTGGAAATGATTCAACTCCAATCAGAAATGTTAGAGTTAAAAGCTAATCATAATGCAAAAGCTTTTGGCTTAGTTATGGAATCTGAATTGTCTCAAGGTTTAGGTGCTGTTACTAGAATGATAGTTCGCGATGGTACTTTAAAGGTTGGTGATAATGTAGTATGTGGTTCGCATTATGGAAAAATAAAAACTATCTATAATGATCAGGGTGTTATTATAAAAACAGCTGGACCTTCAACCCCGATTGCAGTTACAGGTATGACTGGTACACCTGATGCAGGTCAAAAATTTATTGTTGTTGAAAGTATTCAAAAAGCTAAAGAATTAGCTGGTACACGTCTAGAACGTGATAAGGTAGAAGATCAGTTTAAACGACAGAGTAATGTTACTTTGGAATCTCTAGCAGCCAGAATTAAAGATCAAAATCTAAAATCATTGCGTGTGATTTTAAAAGCAGATGTTATGGGATCTTTAGAGGTTATCAATAAGGCTTTGAACGATATTATTCATGATGAAGTAAAAGTTGAGGTAATTCATAAGGCTGTAGGTGGTATTAACGAATCTGACATTACACTGGCAGAAGCGTCAGATGCTATTATTCTGGGTTTTCACGTAACAGCATCTTCAAAAGCACGTGATTTTGCAAAAAATAAGGGTGTGGATTTACGCACTTACCAAGTAGTTTATGAATTGTTAGATGAAGTAAAGGCTTCATTAAGCGGTATGTTAACACCGGATAAAATTGAAAAAATAATAGGGCATGTTGAAGTTCGTAAAGTATTTAAAGGTGGTCGTATCGGTACGATTGCAGGATGTTATGTTACTGATGGTGTTGTAACAAGAGATGCTTTAATTAGAATAACCAGAGACGGTATCGTGATATTTGATGGGGCTATTTCATCATTAAATCGTTTTAAAGATTCCGTTAAGGAAGTACGTCAAGGTTATGAATGTGGAGTAGGCGTCGATGGTTATAACGACATCAAAGAGGGTGATATTCTTGAAGCAATTGCCATCGAGGAAGTAAAAAAAGCTGTTGATTTATAAATTATATGAATATACGAATTTCTAAAGTTGCTAGTCAGATGGTGCGTGAAATAAGCATCATCTTGACTAGGGATATATCAGACCCTAGGATGCGTGGTTTTTTGACGGTCTCTAGTGTTGTGCCTGCAAATGATTTAAAAACAGCAAAAGTTTACTATTCTGTTTTAGGAAGTGATGTAGATACTAATTTGACTCAGCAAGTCTTGCAAGCTTCGCGTGGACATATACAAAAGTTATTAGCAAAGCGTTTGCAGATGAAACAAACGCCTATTTTAAATTTTATATATGATGACGGTAGTAGATTGGCTGCTAAAATTTCAGAACTGAGTGAACCAGAAAGTGAAAACATTCAAGATATTGTTTTTGAAGATAAAAAAGATTAATTTAATATTTATTTTAGCAAATAATAACATTGATAAGACTTCATCTTTTTTAGTTAAATAGCTATACTATTAAAATGGAATTATCTTTTATACGCCCACAAATTATTTTACAAATTATTAAATTTGTATGCTTGTTGGTATTGTTATTAATTATTTATTATTTGTGGGCTTTGTTTTTTGTCTCTATAGATAATAAAGTTAACAATTTATCTTGGCATCCACCAAAAATTTCCAGTAAATTTAATGTTGGTGTATTAGGTTCTTTGCAGACATATAAACATGCAGCTAAGATTTTAAATCCTACTATTGTTGATTCGGCAAAGTCAGAACCAAAATTAAAAATTAATGATAAATTAAAACAGGATATATCAAAATATGTAATATTAAAGGGTACAGTAGTTGATAGTAATCTTGACGTTGCATTTGTAGACGTAATATCACTGCATCGGCAGAAGGCAATTTATATTGATGATATAATAGAAGGTTTTACAGTTAAATCTATTAATAATGGTTGTGTTTATTTTAGGCGAGGATTACAAACTTATAAACTTGAAGTAGAAAAACCAAAGGGTTTAGTAACGCCTATTCTTAGCTCTTCTGATAATTTGCCAGGCAATAATTCTAGTAATAGAATTACAAAAAAAGAAATAAAAAATTTAATAAAAGAACCCACATCTCTTTTAAGAGATGTGGGCTTTACTCCTAAAATTGGTGTATCTGGCAATATTGAAGGTATGAAAATTATTCGTATAGCTAGAAATTCTATTTTTGCAAAGCGTGGTATAAGGGTAGGTGATGTAGTTACTAGCATTAATGGTCATAACACTACTGGAATAAGCGCAGCTATGGCGCTTATGAACGATTTAGATAAGGTAGATAAATTTGTAATTAAATTTAAGCGTCGGGGACGTTTAAAAACAGTTGTGTGTAAAGTTGAGTAATGCTGTGCAATATCAATATTTTGCTAATTGATATTGGCAATACCTTAATTAAGATTTATAATAATGAGGATCTGCTTGTCAGAATAGCATCTAGTATTGATTTAAAAACAGGTATTAAAAGCCTAGAAAATTTAAACCTTGATATTGATATTGATAAGGTTGTAGTTTGTTCTGTTAAAAGTAGTGGTGATGCTTTAATAGAGGCATGGGCTAAAAAGCATAAAATTAAGATTTTAAGATTTGGTGTTGATATAGATGTCAATATGCCAAATAAATATTCTAAGCCAAATAAATTAGGATTGGATCGTCAGCTTATGTCTTTGGCATTTATTAATAGATTTGCCAATACAGGTACAATTATTAGCATGGGTACTGTTATAACTATTGATTATATTGATAATGGATTGCATATAGGTGGACAGATAGCTCCAAGCTTAAAGTTGCTTGTCAACTCGTTAGTAACTAATACTGGTGCTTTGCCATTAGTTGATTTGAAAGAAGAAAACACAAATCTATCCAGTACTGAAGGTGCAATTAGCGTTGGTTGTTATAATATGCACATTAATTACATTGATACACAATTACATCAAGCTTTAAAAAGGGGTAAGGTAATAATTAGTGGTGGTGATGGATTTGATTATGCACAGCAAAATGATTTGGAATATTCTTCTAATCTAATTGCTCAAGGAATGTTAATTGCTTATAAGGAACAGTATGATAAAACAACAAAGCAGTAATCAGAAATTTGTAGAATTTTTATTAGATTCTAATGTGTTGAAATTTGGAGATTTTACTACCAAAAGTGGTCGTAAAACTCCGTATTTTATCAATACAGGCGAGTTTAAAGAGGGCTTTCAAATTGCTAAATTAGCATCTTTTTATGCGGCTACCATTATGGCTGAATTTTCTGATTTAACTAATTTATATGGGCCTGCCTATAAAGGTATTCCTTTGGCAGTAGCTACGTCTATGGCTTTATATCAAGATTTTGGCATTAATATTAGTTATACATTTAACCGCAAAGAAGTTAAAGATCATGGTGAGGGTGGTTTTTTAATCGGTAAGAAATATGATCGTTTAGAGAAAGTTTTAATTATAGAGGATGTTATTACAGCGGGAACATCAGTCAATGAAACATTTAAAGCTATGAAGCAATATAAAAATGCTGATATTCAAGGCTTGATTATTTCAGTAGATCGTATGGAAAAAGTAGATTCGGGTAAATCAGCAATACAAGAGGTCAGGGATAATTACGGTATTAAAACAGTATCAATTATTAGCATAGAAGATATTATTGCATTTATAAAAGTAGAAGAAAATCGTCTTAAATATAACATAGGCGATTATATGATTGAAAAGATGCAGGAATATCGTCATAAATTTGGTGTTGTTAATTAAATTTGTATAATTGTATTTTTTAGTATTAAAGACGGTTAATAAAAGTTGTAACATTATTATTTTAAAGAGAGGATGTTATGTCAGAGATAGCGCGCATAGAGGTTGGGGGCAAAGTGTATGAGTATCCTGTTGTTGAAGGAACAGAAGGTGAAAAAGGCATTGATATTTTAAAGTTCAGAGCTGATTCTGGATATATTACTTTAGATGAAGGTTTTGGTAATACTGGTTCATGTAGATCTGCTATTACTTTTATTGATGGTGGTAAGGGCATTTTGCGTTACAGAGGCATACCAATTGAACAATTAGCAGAAAAAAGTAGTTTTGTTGAAACTTCCTTTTTGGTTATTTATGGTCATTTGCCAAATAAAGAAGAGTTAAAGAAATTTTCCATGTCTCTAACTCAAGAAGCTCCATTGCATGAAAATATTCATCAAAATTTTAATGGGTTTTCTACAAATGGTCATCCTATGGCAATTTTATCATCAATGATTAATGCTATGAGTACGTATCACCCTGATTTATTAGAAGTGGATGGTGATGAACAGTTTTATTCAGCAGCAGTACGGTTGATTTCTAAGGTACGCACAATAGCAGCTGCAGCTTACCGTACATCTAAGGGGTTGCCATTAAATTATCCTAAAAAAGGTTCTAATTATGCAAAAAATTTCTTAGAACTTATGTTTTCTAATCCTCATGAACAACATGTGCCCAGTGAAGAGGCTATAAAAGCATTAAATTTGTTTTTATTGTTGCATGCAGATCATGAACAAAACTGTTCTACTTCTACAGTGCGTATGGTTGCTTCTTCAGGTGCTAATATGTTTACAGCCTGTTCTGCTGGTGTATGTGCTCTTTGGGGGCCATTACATGGTGGAGCTAATATGGCAGTATTGCAAATGTTAGAAGATATCGAAAAAAATGGAGTATCTGTCAATGACTATGTCAATCGTGTAAAAGATAAAAAATCAGGTATAAAATTAATGGGTTTTGGTCATAGGGTTTATAAGAATTTTGATCCTCGCGCTAAAATATTACAAACTGCGGCTAAAAATTTATTAGATAAAATGCATATTCAAGATAAAAAACTAGAAATTGCTCAGGAATTAGCAGATATTGCTTTGCATGACGAATATTTTATCGAACGTAATTTATATCCCAATGTAGACTTTTATTCTGGTCTTATATTAAGTGCTTTAAATATACCTTTAGATATGTTTACCGTGATGTTTGCAATAGGTCGTATGCCAGGATGGATTGCTAATTGGAAAGAGGTACATGACAATAAAAAAGGCAAGATTTCTCGTCCTCGTCAAATTTATACTGGTCCTACAGAAAATGATTTTATTGCAAGAGATAACAGATAATGATTATAGGAGTTAGAACTATATAAATAGTTTTGACTCCATAATTTAAAGGTAAGATTTTCTTTGACAGTTAGTGCTGTGGTTCGTACAATTATGCACTTTTTTATATTATTCTCGCTATAGCGGAGTTTCAAGAGTGCCACGAAAAGAATTGTTTGAAGTGTTTCAGTCTCATGGGGTATCTATCAATGATGGTAAATATTCTCCATCTAAAGAGGATGAATCTTCTGACAAAAATCAAGATGCTATTTCTGACTTGTCTTCGCAGGTTACCGACTTGCATGATACGACGCATAATATAGTTGATAAAAACATAGAAAAAAATTCTGCTAATATGTATTCAATTCGTAGGGATACTTTAATATGGGTAATCATATTGATAATATTAGCTTTGGTATTAAGTTTTGTTTTAGGATTAAATTATGCCAAATTATCTAGTAAGGCAGAGACAGGCGTTGTTGAGCGAAATGTAGAATCTCTAGAAGTTCTTAATAATGTGATTGCAGATAAAAAGCCTTTGACCAAGCCTGTAGTCAAACAAGCTGTAGTTAAGTCAGTTGCAGTTAAAAAAGGTAAATTTGCTTTGCAAATTATAACGTACCCAAGTTCTGCTAAATGGCGCAAAAATGCACAATCATTAGTATCATTACTGCATAAAAAAGGTTTAGATGCTAATTTAAAAAAGAATAGAAACAAGCTAGTGGTTTTGGTTGGTAATTATAACAGCAAAACAGATGCAAGATTATCATCTGATAAGGCAGTTTTGTCTAAAATTAAAATTCAAAAACGATATCCATTTACAAGGCCTTTAATCGTAAAAAGATGAAAGCTTGTGCATTAAATATACCTGATATTTTAGCAAAAGTATTAGATACGGCTCAATTAGTAACTAAGGATGATTGGTTACATAAAAAAGTTTTGTTCGATATTATGGAGTTATTAAGTAATGTGGACTTTGACCGTACAGCTACAGAAATATCTTTCGATTGTTTAAGGAAGGCTTATAAAATTTTAGGCTCAGTAGATCCTTATGAAACGCAAAAAAAAGATCAAATTGATAAGATAAAACCACATTTATCAGGTGTATCGCATTGGGCTAAGATGCAAAAGGATACATTTCATACGCTTTTGGTGTTAGCAACAGTGGCTAACTCTAAAAATAAATTAGACTTATCTAAAATAAATGATACAAATTATTTATCAGAATTACAAACTCTTAAGTTTGGGATACATCATTACGCACAAATTTTAGCTGATTTAGATGATGCTAAATCGGTCTTATATATATTAGATAATACAACAGAAGCTTTATTTGATTTTTTAGTCATTAAAGAGTTGGTAAAAAGAGGTAAAGAGGTTAAAATAGTAGTTCGCACCGCTGCTATTTTGGATGATGTCACTAGTTTAGAGGCAGAATACATAGGTTTTGATACAATAACAGATGTATTAGACCCAGGTGTAGATATGTTAGGTGTTATTTTGTCTTTAGCAAGTCGCAAATTTCAGTTGGCTTTTTATGAGGCTGATATTGTAATTGCTAAGGGTGTTGCAAATTTTGAAACACTATGTACGTGTAAACGCGACGTCTTTTTTATGCTAGTTGGTACTGGCACGCGTTTGCCCGATTATTTAAATGTAGAATTAGATGAACTTGTTTTATTGAAAGGTGGTAAAGATGTCAATGCATAAAAGTCTTCTCGCAGGTGACAGTCTCAGAAAACATCGTAATGTTCTTAATCGCAAAGAGCGTCTAGAAAAATTAGAAGCTCAAGGCAAATGGAATAAAGACGAAAGTATTTATGGACTGCCAAAGGTTGTTAATAGGCCTATGATTAAGAAGAAAAAGAAAAAAGAAGAGGTTTAGTAGATGTTTGCTGATCGCATTAGCGATCTTGATTCCTCTGGTATTCGTAAGGTTTTTGATCTTGCTCAGAAACTGAAAAATCCGGTTAACCTTAGTATAGGTCAACCGGATTTTGATGTTCCTGCCGAATTACGTAAGGTGGCAATTGACGCTATTGAAGATGGCTTTAACAGCTATACGCCTACGCAGGGGATACCAGAGTTACATACTGCAATCAGATCGCAATTACTCAAAAAGTATAATTATAATCCAGATAAAGTATTAGTTACTTCTGGTGTATCTGGGGCACTTTTATTGTGTTTGCAGTGTTTAGTGCAATCAGGCGATGAGGTGTTAATTCCCGATCCTTATTTTGTAATGTATAAGCATTTAACTAATCTTTGTCAGGCTAAGCCAGTTTATGTAGATACTTATCCAGATTTAACAATCACCGCTGAAAAACTAGAACCATATATAACTTCAAAAACTAAATTATTATTTTTAAATACCCCATCAAATCCATGTGGTATTGTTTTAGAAGCCAATAATTTAAAAGAAATAGCTAGTCTAGCAAAAAAACATAATATTATTATTATTACAGATGAGATTTATGATGAGTTTTTGTATGATCAAAAACCAGTTTCTATAGCTCAGTATTATGATAATGTAATCTTATTAAATGGTTTTTCTAAATCTGTAGCTATGACTGGATGGCGAGTTGGTTATGCAACAGGTCCAGAAGCCATCATTGAAAAGATGACAATGTTACAGCAATATTCTTTTGTATGTGCACCATCATTTGCGCAAAAAGCTGCTGTTAAAGCGATAGAACGGGGTAGTGAAAATGAACGTCAAATTTATCGTGGTAAACGCGATAGAATATACAATGGTTTAAAAGATGTATTTGATGTTGTTAAACCTGGAGGTGCTTTTTATATATTTCCAAAAGTTCCAGATTCTAGTGCTTCTGATTTTGTTGAAAGAGCTATCGAGAATAATTTATTAATTATTCCAGGTTCGGTATTTTCTGAACAAGACACACATTTTAGAATATCTTATGCTGCTGCTGATGTCGTTATAGATCGTGGAATCGAAATATTGAAATCATTAGTATAGAATGTTTTAATGCCTTTATTGGGTGTGTTGTATGACAATAAAATATCAGTGTAAGTTTTGCAGGTCGCTATTAGAGGATATTAATCAGCCATGTTTAAATCATAATTGTAAAATTAATATATTTTCAAGTGGGCAAACATCAGAGAGCTTATTAATACGTGATAAAATTATAAAAGTGGTTAATACTGATTGTAGGTCTAATAAAAATGAGTAATCTTAAATTAAAAAAAGCAGTAGTTGTATTTTCTGGAGGACAAGATTCAACAACTTGTCTTTATTGGGCTTTAAATAAGTTTGATTCGGTAATCGCGTTAACTTTTGATTATGGACAAAGGCATAGCGTCGAATTAGTCTGCGCTAAAAATATTGTAAAACTTGCTGATGTGAAGCAAAAAATTTTAAAAATAGATACGTTACAGGCTCTTGGTGGTAATTCTTTAATGGATAATACTGAAATTGTGGAAAGTGCCACTGGTTTGCCAAGTAGTTTTGTGCCAGGTAGAAATATTATTTTTTTTACGTATGCGGCAGCTTTTGCATACCAACATAATATAACAGAAATTGTAACTGGAGTTTCACAAACTGATTATAGTGGCTATCCAGATTGTCGTAGTGACACAATTAGTTCTTTGCAAGCCACTTTGAGATACGGTATGGAAAGAGATTTTACCATACATACGCCATTGTCTGGTAAAACTAAAGCACAAACAGTGCATATGGCAAATGAAATGCACTGTATGGATGCTATAGCGATGTCACATACTTGTTACATGGGGGTTAGGCCTGGCTGTAAAACATGTCCTGCATGTATATTGCGTGCCAAAGGCTTTAAAGAAGCGGGTATTGAAGACCCGTTATTTGTTTCTTAATAGTTTAATTCTATAATAAAATAATGCTTATCCTTGATGCTTAAAATGGGTAGAGTATAATAATTGAAATTAATTTGATTTAAAAAATATTGGAGAAAATAATGGCAAAATTGTCTATTAAAGATTTAGATGTAAAAGGTAAACGTGTTTTAATGCGTGTGGATTTTAATGTTCCTATGAAGGACTCCAAAATCACAAATGACATACGTATTCAACGAGCGTTACCCTCCATTCAATATGTTATTGAAAATGGTGGTCAATTAGTGTTAATGTCGCATTTAGGCCGTCCAAAAGGTCAAGTGGTAGAAAGTATGCGTTTAGCTCCTGTGGCAGAGCATTTGTCTAAATTAGTGGATCGACCTGTAAAAGCCTTGCAAGAATGCGTTGGTGAAGATGTGGTTGCTGCTACAAAGTCTATGAACGACGGTGACATAATTATGCTTGAAAACTTGCGTTTTCATGCTGAAGAACAAAAAGGCGACGAAGAATTTGCTAAACAATTAGCTGCCAATGGTGATTTGTATATTAATGATGCCTTTGGGACATCGCACCGAGCTGATGTTTCTATGGCAGGTGTAACTAAATTTATGCCTTTAGCTGCAATGGGCTTTTTAGTAGCTAAAGAAGTCGAATACTTTGGTAAAGTTGTTACTAATCCAGATAAACCATTTTTAGCTATTTTAGGTGGCGCAAAGGTTAGTGATAAAATTTTATTAATCGATAAGTTATTGGAAAAAGTAGACACCCTTATTATTTGTGGTGGTATGGCATATACCTTTATGAAAGCAGAAGGCAAAAATATTGGTGCTTCTTTGTTAGAAGAGGATCGTATCGGAACAGCTCTTGATATTATGAAAAAAGCCAAAGATAAAGGCGTGGAATTATTGTTGTGTGATGATTTTGTAATTGCAGATAAATTTAGTGAAGACGCTAACACCGATATAGTTACTGATATTCCTGATGGTTGGTTGGGCTTAGATATAGGTCCAGAAACAATTAAGAATTTTGTCGAGGCTATAAATAAATCTGAGACAATTGTATGGAACGGACCAGCTGGTGTATTTGAAATGGCACCTTTTGCTACAGGAACAAAAGCATTGGCTAAAGCTATTGCAGAATGTGATGCAACTACTATTATCGGTGGAGGTGATTCTGCAGCAGCAGTTGAGCAGTTTGGATTTGCAGATCAAATGAGTCATATTTCTACTGGTGGAGGAGCTTCGTTAGAATTTTTAGAAGGTAAAGAGCTACCTGGAATTGCAGCTCTTTCAGAGAAATAAATTATAGAATATTGAGTTATTCTTTATTATTAATGTAGTGAGCGTTTTACGCTCACTACAATTAGACAGGAGTTTGCATGGCATCACCAAGTACTACATCATTACCAAAGTCAAAAATGGCTGTTAGAGTTAAATTAGAAGCTCAGACCCTTCAGAAAATAATTGAAGCTGATTCATTTGTAGACAAAGGAGGGGACGATACCTCTCGTCGTCTTTATGAATACAACTGTAATGCTCGTGAATTAGAGGTTTACAATTTGCTTAAAAAAATGGTATTTGATTTAAATGATGGTTTAAAGGTTCGTCAAGAGCGTATACGTTTAATTGAAGAAGGTGATGGTCTTTATATTGAGTTGGATTAATGAATATTAAAATAGCCCCATCTTTATTAGCTGCTGATTTTAAGGATTTACAATCAGAGGTACGCTCAGTTGTCGCAGGCGGAGCTGATATGTTGCACTTGGATATTATGGATGGTCATTTTGTACCTAATATATCATTTGGGCCTTCGATTGTTAAGCAGATAAGAGACATAGACAATATTATTTTTGATGTTCATCTGATGTTGACTAACCCTCAAGATTATTTTGAAGCTTTTATTAAAGCTGGTGCGGATATGATTACATTTCATATAGAATCAGATGCCAATGTACCTGATGCTTTGGACTATTTAGAAAAAGCCAATATCAAAAAAGGTTTAGTTGTAAAACCTAAAACCAATATTGACAGTATTTTTAAGTATTTAGATAGATTGGATATGGTATTAATTATGAGCGTTGAACCTGGTTTTGGTGGTCAAAGCTTTATGCAAGACTGTATGTCTAAGGTTAAAGTTTTGCGTCAAAAAGTTGGGGCAGATTTTGATATACAGGTAGATGGTGGCGTAGATGTAAATACAGTTTCTAGTGCGGCTAAAGCTGGTGCTAATGTTATGGTAGCAGGAACATCTGTATTTGGTCAATCAGATAGAGGGTTGGCAATTGAGCAATTACGCCAAATTGCCGAGAATAATATTTGATGCGTGTTATTACAGGTTTGGCTAAAAGCTTATTATTAAAAACATTGGATTCGTCAAAAACCCGACCAGCTACGGATAGGGTCAAAGAAAGTATTTTTAATTTACTTATCGGAGAAGATTTAACTGGTGCGGGAGCAGATATTTTTGCAGGTAGCGGAGCTTTGGGTATAGAGATGCTATCTCGTGGTGCGAGTAATTGTACCTTTGTTGAGGCGAATCCAGCCGCGGCTAAAGTTATTAAAGATAACCTTTTGCATGTTTCTAAAAATATCTCTGTAATTAAAGATGTTGAGTCTATGGTAAAGATTCAGAGTTGTGAAGAATTTGTTGCAAATGCAAAGCTTAAATCATTGCAATGGATTTTTTTAGATCCGCCGTTTCCTCTTTCTCAAGATGCTGAGTATGGCCCCCGTATAGTTAAGATGGTTCTACCTTTATTACAAGCAAATGGTATATTGATTTATCGGCAACATCGCAATGTTAAAAATCAAAAGTGGACTATTGAACCTAAAAAAGACCGCACTTATGGCATAAATAGAGTTATGTTTTTTTATGTATAATTGATTGTCTTATTGATATGAGTTCTAGCTTACAATATCAAATTCGCTCGTATTTTGCACTTATTTTAGTTGTTGCTGTTGTACCTAGCTCAGGTGTTCCTACAAGTGATTATATTGGCAAATGGTTTGGTTTGATTTATTTATGTTATTCTGCTTTAGCTTTCGTGTGGGCAAATTCTGATTCGGCATTGTTAAAATATCGTTTGACAATACGGTCTAAAGTATATCTGTTTCTTTTAATGCCATTGACTTTAAGCACATACCTGTTGCGTTCTCGTAGTCGGCGTTCAAAATGGTCTTGGTTTTGGTTGAGTGCTACTTTATTGTGTGTATTAATACAATTGTTTAATATTTTTTACTACAGTTTACATGGTGCAGGGCCGATATAAAGGGTGCCTTGTATCCTCTTTTAATAGAGGGCCCCGGACTATCCCGCCGGGGTTTTTTAACATAAATTCTTGCAAATATATACTTTATAGATAATATCCTATTGTTTTTAATAATTATTTTAGACTAATGTGATATAAGGGAAGACTCATGAGTAGATGTAAAACAAAATTGTTAATTATGTTAACAATATTATCTTTGTCATATAATTTATATGCACAAGCAACAGGTGTTGAAAATTTAATAGACGACACTAAGAAAGATACCGATACAACACGTGATATTTTAGATTATAAACCAAAGTCATTGTCTGCCTATATTTCTACAAAAATGGAATATGACAGTAACGTCTATAAAACAGATAATGATGCTTTATGGGATCAAGGTAATCGCAAAAAAGGCGATACTATTTGGAAAAATACAATCTTTACTGATTATAATTTTAACACAGAAGAAGATCATGCTCTTGGTGTTAAATATGTGGGTGAGTTTGACTATTATCACAATAATAAAAACAAAGAATTAGGTATGCATGATTTGGGTTTATTTTACCAATATGATATGGATCCTGATCCAATTTCTTTGCGTACAGATTTGGATTATAAATTTATCCGTATTGGTGAAGAAGCATTTATGACTACTAAAGAATGCGTTGGTTTAATTAAGGTTAAATATAATGAATTATTTGAGACGTCTACTTCTATTTTTAATAAAGGAGAATACCGCGTAGACTTTGCATATAATCAATATAAGGATAATTATAATAATATTCAAAATGAGTCTGGGTTAGATAGCGTTTTTAAATATAAGCATATAATATCATTTTCTAAGGCTAGGTTTCCTATTATAGCTAAATATATTAAGGATATTAGTTGTGGTCTAGAGTATAAAAATGCCAGCCCTCGCAATAATGATAGTAAATATGCCGAATTTAAAATTAGACCTAAGGTAAAATTTCAAACGCTGCCGTTTAAAATGACTGCCAGTATAGAATGGGTGCATTATGATAGGCAATATGATTATCGAGTAAGTGATAACGGTGGTGAGCATAGGCGTGATAGGCGTGATGATGCTAAATTTGGTTTAGCAAAGCGATTAAATAAATATTTGACACTTAATATTAATTATACAAGGGGGTGGAGAGATTCAAATGTCTCTACCGCAGAGTACAGACAAAATGTGTATGCTATAAGTGTCTCAGCATTCTTTTAAGGGAGAAAATTGTGAAATTTAAATTATTTATTTGTTTTTTAGTTATTTTTGGTTTTTATACTTCTATAGTTCAAGCTGCTGATGAGGCAAAGATTACAGTTTTAGAATCATTGGGAACTGTAACAATTACGTCAAAATCTGGTGATGTGATTAGTTTGAAATCTGGTTCAAAGTTAAATATAGGCGTACATATTGTAACAGGAGATGATGGTACTTTATTATTGAAAACTGAAAAAGGTCACACATTTAGAATAAGTGATAATACCGATTTTACTTTAAATGCGTATTATATTAAACAATCTTGGTTCATTAAAAATAAAAGCAAAGATGTTATTAGGATATCTTTAAAAAAAGGCAAATTACGTGCTAAGTTAGAGCATCTAG
>Ga0256837_1000590_pt1 | contig 29703 bp, 28 predicted proteins | sample 4562384metaG_FD_185976 | JGI IMG/M metagenome (GOLD analysis project Ga0256837, IMG submission 185976) | Hydrothermal vent microbial communities from Guaymas Basin, Mexico - 4561-384 | ecosystem: Environmental > Aquatic > Marine > Hydrothermal vents | place: Mexico: Guaymas Basin | collected... | reverse complement strand
AACTGTTGATCTAGTTATATCTCTTGCTCATAAAAAAAGAAAAACAGATAAAGTAACAATTGACTACAAAGCTAAAAACTTTAAGAATCATATAAAAGGTGCTGATAAAGCAAGTGCCAAATATTTTACTATTATAGGTTCTAATGAGATTGAAAGTGGTAGTATCACTATCAAAAACTTAGAAGATAAAACAGAAAAAACTATCTCTATAGAGAGCTTCTAACTTATGGATACATTACATTTCTTATGGAACTTCTTTATAGACTTTATTGAGTTTTTTATATTGGCTCTTGTTTTTGCTATTTTTGCACTTTTCATATATGATAAATATATACAAAGAAAACACTCTTTACTCATAAACTACCCTGTTATTGGTCGTGGTCGTTATCTTCTTGAGATGCTTAGAGAGCCGATGAGACAATATTTTGGTGAAGAAACATTTTATGATTCGAAAGATAAAGTTGATTGGGTATATAAGGCGGCAAAAGATTTACCAAACTACCAATCTTTTTCAGTTTCTCAACCTTTTTCTACATCAAGATTTGTAATTAAACATGCTACAAATGTTTTAAATGAACATGAAGTTGATGAAGATACAAGTGTAACTTTTGGGGAAGATAGAGAGTTCCCTTTTATATCTAAAACACCTATAATTCGTTCAGCTATGAGTGACGGTGCTTTAAGTCCTGAAGCTATTCGCTCATTTTCTATTGCTGGAGCAAATTCAAATCTTACGATAAATACAGGGGAAGGTTCTTTAACTTCCAACCATCTTTTTACATTAAAACCTGATTTAGAAAACTCTAAATATCTTGAACTTGTAAAAGCTACCCCTTTTGCAAACTTTGCATTTAAAATTGGAGATAAATTTTTCAACCGTAAAGTAGCTCTTAAATGGTATAGAACAATTTTACTAAATAATAAAACTCAAAATACTTATATTTATGATAAAAACACTCATCTATTATTTAGAGTAAATTGGGATGCTAAACTTGAAGATTTTCCAAAAGAAGTTCCATCAGAGATTCCAAATATGATTTTTCAAATGAGTTCTGGTCTTTATGGTGTCAGAGGTGAAAATGGTAAGTTTGATGAACTTCGATACCAAAAGGTAATGAAATTTTGTCGCATGACAGAGATAAAAATTGCTCAAGGAGCAAAACAAACTGGTGGAAAATTAGCTGGTTCTAAAGTTACTGCTGATATTGCTTACTATAGAGGTGTTAAAGAGGGAGAAAATCTTTTCTCTCCAAATAGATTTCCATTTGCAGATTCAACAACTCATCTATTAGATTTTGTAGAAAGATTACAAAAATTATCTTCAAAACCAGTTGGTTTTAAAATCGTTATATCTGATGCTAATGCTATTAATGATATGGTTAAAGAGATGGCGAAGAGATATAATGATGGTAAAAGTTTACCCGACTTTATATCTGTAGATAGTGGCGAGGGTGGAAGTGCAACTGCTCCACTTGAACTTATGGAATCTGTTGGACTAACAACTAACAATGCTCTATATATTTTAGATAATATGCTTAAAAAATATGAGATTCGTCATAAAATAAAAATTATAGCTAGTGGTAAAATTCTTACACCTGATGATGCTGTTATCACTATGTGTATGGGTGCTGATGCTATAGGAATTGCTAGAGGTTTTATGATGAGTGGTGGATGTATTAGAGCTAGAATGTGTTCTGGTTTTGGTTCTCATGTTTGCCCTGTTGGGATGGCAACGCAAGATAAAAAGAAAAGAGCTTCTTACCTTGTTGTAAGAAAAGGTGAAGATATTGGTAACTATCATAGAAATCTTATAAAAAGTATGAAAGTTGTTCTTTCAGTTATGGGTGTTAAAAATATGAAAAACCTAAATAAAAGCCTACTTACTTTTAAAAATCATAATGGTGAAATATATTTTGATATAGATAAATATTTCCACCAAAAACTACATATTTAGGTATAAAAAAATGCAAGAATTTGGAGTAGATATTTGGGCAAATAATAATTTTATTGTAGAAGATGGTCTTATAAAATTAAATTATAAAAGTCAACCGTCTATACTAAGTATAGTAAAAGAGATTCGCAGAGATAACTCAAAAGGTCCAATTTTACTAAAATTTCCACATCTAATAAAAAAGCAAATTCAAAGTTTATATAAGAACTTTAACAAGGCTATGAAAGAAAACAGCTATCAAGGTAGTTTTAATGCTGTTTTTCCACTTAAAGTAAATCAGTTTCCAACTGCTGTTAATGCTATTGTAACTGAGGGTAAAGAGTATAACTACGGTTTAGAAGCTGGTAGTAAAGCTGAACTAATTTTAGCGATGCTAAAAACTCCTCTTGGTGCAAATATTACAGTAAATGGTTTTAAAGATAAAGAGATGATTACTCTTGGTTTCATCGCAGCTCAAAGTGGACACAATATCACCCTTACTATAGAGGGGATAAATGAACTACAAACTATTATAGATATAGCAAAAGAGAGTTCACTCAAAGTTCCAAATATTGGAATCAGAGTAAGACTTCATAGCTCAGGTAGTGGTACTTGGGCAAAAAGTGGTGGTATGGATGCCAAATTTGGTCTAACTGCAACTGAAATAATTGGAGCTATAAAACTTTTAAAAACCTCTAATCTTATAGATAAACTAAGTATGATTCATTTTCATATAGGTTCTCAAATGGAAGATATAGCTCCTATAAAAAAAGCTTTAAGAGAAGCTGGAAATATTTATGCAGAACTTAGAAAAATGGGAGCTTTAGCACTTGAAAATATAAATATTGGTGGTGGTTTAGCAGTTGAGTATAACCAATATTCTCAATGTAAAACAAGAAACTATTCTATAGAGGAGTTTTCAAGTAGTGTTGTTTTTTTACTAGGTGAAATTATGGATGCTAAAAATGTAAAACATCCAAATATATTTACAGAATCTGGAAGGTTTATAGTTGCTTCACATACTGTTCTTATAACTCCTGTTCTTGAACTATTTTCACAAGACTATAACGAAGAGCTTTTAAATTTAAAACAAACAAATCCACCACTTATAAATGAGCTAATTGATTTAAATAAACTTTTAAATAACTCAAACTGTATAGAGTATCTTCACGATGCACTAGACCATATAGAATCTCTTTTTACACTTTTTGATTTAGGTTACATTGACCTACAAGACCGTTCTAATGGTGAGATTCTGTCTCATCTTATCATAAAAAAAGCACTTTATTTAAAATCTGCTCACCCAACAAATGAGCTAGAACAACTTCAAATAAAACTACAAGAAAAGTATCTTATAAATGCTTCTATTTTTCAAAGTTTACCTGATTACTGGGGATTAAATCAACATTTTCCTGTAATGCCGATTCATCATTTAGAGATAAAACCTCAACGGGGAGCATCTTTATGGGATATAACTTGTGATAGTGATGGAGAGATAGGTTTCAATCCTGAAAAACCTTTATATCTACACGATATAAATTTAGACAAAGAGGATTACTTTTTAGCTTTTTTCAATGTTGGAGCTTATCAAGAAACACTAGGGATGAATCATAACCTTTTTACAAAACCTAGTGAATATACAATTCATATAGATGATTCTAACTACACGATAACAAACAAAGCAGATTCCGATTCTGTAATAGCTATTTTAGATTCTATAGGTTATGATAAAACTCAAATTTTAAACAAACTTGAAATAGATTTAAGTAAAAGTAACTTTATCACAGAAAAAGAAAAAATAGATACACTTACAAAATTAAAATCATTTTTACAACAAAATGGTTATTTAAGAACTACAAACTAAAGGCTTAACTTGGGAATTTATAGTGACATAAAAGAAGATTTTTCAAATGCTTATAAAAATGACCCTGCCCTAACTTCAAAGTTAGATTTTTTATTTAACTACCCTGGTGTTTGGGCTATCGCTTGGCATAGAATAGCTCATAGACTTCATAATAATAATTTTAAAAGATTAGCTAGAATGATTATGGGTTTAACTCAAATCTTTACACATATAGATATTCACCCAGCTGCTAGTATAGGTAAAAGAGTTTTTATAGACCATGGGACTGGTGTTGTTATTGGTGAGACTTGTATTATAGAAGATGATGTTTTAATCTATCAAGGTGTTACTCTTGGTGGTGTTTCTCTTATCGTTGGTAAAAGACATCCAACTGTTAGAGCTGGTGCTGTAATTGGTGCTGGGGCTAAAGTTCTTGGTAATATAGAGATTGGTGAGGGAGCAAAAATAGGTGCAAATTCAGTTGTAGTAAAACCTGTTCCACCTGCTTCAACAGCTATAGGGATACCTGCTCATGTTATAGAAAAAGGTAGATGTAAAGACCCTCTTATGCATAATATGCTTCCAGATATAAATAAAGAGATGTTTGAATATTTACTAAAAAGGGTTGCTGTTTTAGAGCATATCTTAGTAGAAGACAATAAAAGTGTCCTTGAGGATGATTTAGAGTTAGAACTTATCTATGAATCTTTTATCAAAGCTATGAAGAACTAAATATAGTTTTTCAAGCTAAACCACTTTAAAAGCGACAAGTAACACAGAACTCCAAATCAAAGATGTAACAATTAAACTAAGTAAAACAATAGTTGCTCCAACATCTTTAGCTTGTTTAGCTAAAATATGATAATCTTGTGTTACTAAATCAACTACCCTCTCTATAGCACTATTTACAACCTCTGCTAAGATTGGGATAAATAATGATAAAAACAATATACTAGATTGTGAAAAACTTATAGGTAATTTCCAAGCTACTACACCCATAACAAAAAGCATAAGTAGTTGCCATTTAAAAGATGTTTCATTTTTAACTATATCTATAAAACCCTCTACTGCATAACCACCATTTCTAAATAGATTATGTTTTGGTTTATTTAATTTCATATTTTTCCTTCATTTTAATTATTTTTTTTCTTAGTTCATCAGCTTTTATCTCTTTAGATAATGGTTTTTCAAAATAAACTTTTATTTTTCTTTTTTCATAAAACTTTTTTTTAGTTTGTGGATGATACTTAGATAAACTACTACCAAAAATTCCATGTATAAAAAATGGAATTATAACACCATCATAATCTGTTGGTATCATCTCATAACCTCTATAAAATTTGCCAATATCACCATCTTTAGAGATTCCACCCTCTGGAAATATAACTACAACTTCACCATTTTTTAGCCTTCTATAAGCCTCACTAAAAGCATCTTTAGAACCTTTTTTTGAAACAGCTATCGCTTTACCTTTTTTAAAAAAAATATTAAAAAATTTCCAGTTGTAAATCTCTCTATCCATCATAAAGTTGATTCTTCTTTTGATAGAAAGTTGAATAATTATCCAATCAATCCAACTGACATGGTTTCCAAGCAACAAAACAGCTTTATCTTTTGGTATATTTTCTAAACCATTATAAATATATCTATGTCTAGTTTTAAAAATTATCTTTACTATAATCCAAAAGAGATTAACCATATAATTAATCTGCTAAAACTAAAGTTGTACTCCACCCCTCATAGTATCCACCCTCTTTTTTAACAGCCTCAAAAAGTTCCTCTACAACTTTTTTTACATCATCTTCGCTAACACTATGCTCTTTAACAATCACAACACCATGCTCAAAATCATCACTATCAATCTCATCTTTAAAGCTAAAACCATCTAAATTTAAGGTATTTATAAATCTATTTTTAGATGTTGGTGTCTCAAAAGAGAGGTAATGCTCAACAACTCTAGATTCTGTTAAAATATCATCCTCTTCTTCTAGTAAGAATATAATTTTTGAACTTTGAATATGTGCTAATTCTAACTCTGTTGGAAACATTTGAGTTTCATAAAAACCCCATTTTTTATCTTTTACAATGTTGCTTTCATAAACATAGCCAGTATCTTTTAACATTGATGTGACCATACTATTTAACTCTTTTGCTGATGATGCACAAAAATAAAATTCACTCCATCCATCGACAACTTTTGTTCCTAAATATTTTGCTTTTCCCTCATACTCAATAGCTATAATAAGAGATTCTTTACTCTCTAAAAACTCTTCATAATCTTGAGCAGAATTATTTAACCCATCATATTTAATAAATACACTAAATAACCATGGCATATCATCTTTATAATTATTTGCATCTAAAACAATTTCTATATTTACTTCACGACCATCTTCTACTCTTTTAAAAAAATCTCTCATATAATTCTTCTTTATTTTATATTTATTTACAGTTAAGTAAGAGTTTATTCTACATAATTTCATCTAAAAAGGATATAAACAAATTTAATTATTTAGTATAAGTTTATTTATATCTATATTTAAGTAGAATAAATCAAATTTATATCAAAGAAGCTAATAAATGCTTAAAAATATTCTTATTATTGACGATAGCTTTTCATACCCTAGTCTATTAAAAAATAAACTAGAAACGAATCTCAATGTTAATTGTCAACTGATAAACGATGCTGATGTCACTTTAAATAATATAGATGATTATTCAATCTATTTTATACGATTAAATGATAAAAATAAACATCTTATTGATAAACTTATAGATGATGAAAAAATAGTTGTTTTATTAACTGATTATGATGATATAGAAACAAGGAAAGAGATTCAAATATCAGGTGCTTCTGATTATATATTAACTCATAAAACAAGCACGGGTGATGTTGCACTAACAATTGCTAGAAGACTTATTAATAATATCAAATTAACAATTATGATAGTTGATGATTCTCCACTTATTCTTTCAACACTTGCAATTATTTTAGAAACTCAAAATTTAAACTATATTAAGTGTAAGAATGGTCAAGAAGCTTGGGATTATATAAATAATCCAGATACAACAACAATAGATCTAATTATTACCGATTATGAGATGCCTATAATGGATGGTTATGAACTTATTAAATTAGTTAGAACTACATTTCCATTAGAAGAGCTTCCTATATTAGTTTTATCAGGAACTGAAGATACATCCATAATAGCTAGATTCTTAAAAAATGGTGCAAATGATTACATACCAAAACCATTTATAAATGAAGAGTTTATCGCTAGAATCTCAAACTCTCTAAATATTTTAGAGATGTTTAAAAAAATTAGAAATATGGCTATGACAGATCATTTAACAGGATTACATAATAGAGCTTACTTTTATCAAGCTGGTGAACAACTACTTGCTATTGAAAAAAGATCTTATATACCACTTAGTATATGTATGATAGATATAGATAATTTTAAATCTATAAATGATACTTATGGTCACGATACAGGGGATAGAGCTTTAAAATATATGGCGAATTCTTTAAAAAATAATATTAGAGAATCTGATATTGTAATTCGTTTTGGTGGCGAAGAGTTTATTATACTTTTACCAAATTGTCCTGTGAATGAAGCATATAAAGTTATCAACAATATGACTAAAAATATAGCTAATTCTGTATTTTATTTAGATAATGGAGATGAACTTCAAATCACCATCTCATCAGGAGTAACATCAAAATTAGGTTCATTAGATTCTATGGTTATGGAAGCAGACAAATATATGTATATAGCTAAACAAAGTGGGAAAAATCAAGTTTACACACAAGAGCTAGATTAAGGTAAAAAACCTTAATCTAAACTATATATCTATAACCTCATTAACTTCTAAACCAAATCCACTAAGACCTACAAAATCAGTTTGCTTCATAGATGTGATTAGATTCATTTTTGAGATACCAAAAGATTTAAGAATCTGCGCTCCGATTCCAAACTCTTTCATTGTTGCATTGTCTTGATGATTTATTTTATTTATAAATACTAAAACACCACTATTTTTTTTCAAATACTCAATAGATTCTACTAAGTTATTATATTTTTTTTGATTTAGTAAAAGTTCAATATCTGGTATAACATTGTGTACTCTAACATTTACTATTTTATCTATAGAACCAAAAGTTATAGCTGTATGTTCCACTTTATCATGATCTTGAAATGTAGTTTTTTTAACTGTTGCACCAAAAAAGTCCATCTCTTCATCTTTAATTTCATTTACCAATCTTTCATTTGCTAAACGATACTCAACAATATCAGAGATAAAAACAGTTTTTAAATTATGTTCTTCACCAAATATATCTAAATCATCTCTTCTAGCCATTGTTCCATCAGCTTTAATAATTTCACAAATAACAGAAGACTCACTTAAACCTGATAAACGACATAAATCAACAGAACCCTCAGTATGACCTGTTCTTATCAATGTACCACCCTCTTTAGCGATTAGAGGAAAAATATGTCCTGGTTTTACCAATTCATCTGCATGAGAGATTGGATTTGCAAGAATCTTAATAGTATCATCTCTTTCACCTGCTGATATACCAGTTAAAGCATCCTTAGCATCAACAGAAACTGTAAAGGCAGTTTCATAAGATGATGTATTTGAACTTACCATAGGGTTTAAATCAAGTCTAGTAGCGATAGACCGACTAAGTGCCACACAGATCAAACCTCTAGCATGAGTTGCCATAAAATTAACATGAGCAGGTGTCGAAAATGCTGAAGCATAAACTAAATCACCCTCATTTTCTCTATCTTCATCATCAATCATGATAACCATTTTACCTTTTTTTATCTCATCAATAGCTTCTAATACTCTCTCTATAGGCGTCATATAATCTCTTTTTAATAATTTGAATTTATTATATATAAATCTTTATTAAAAAGAGTTCAAAAAAGAATTTCAATTTCTTTTTGAAATTACTTGACATTAAATTTAATTTTGTCTATAATTCCCATCTAACAAACATAAATCACTTGTTTGTAAGAAGTGTCGCGGAATAGAGCAGTTCGGTAGCTCGTCGGGCTCATAACCCGAAGGTCACAGGTTCAAATCCTGTTTCCGCAACCAATTACTTTTCAATGATGGGGATTCGCCAAGTGGTAAGGCACTAGCTTTTGGTGCTAGCATTCATAGGTTCGAATCCTATATCCCCATCCACTCTTAAATATCGCGGAATAGAGCAGTTCGGTAGCTCGTCGGGCTCATAACCCGAAGGTCACAGGTTCAAATCCTGTTTCCGCAACCAATTACTTTTTTCACTATATAAATCACAAACTAATCTTAATTTAAAAATTACAAAAAAAGTTTTATCTCTTTTTATTTTTATCCTTTTTTTCAATTATAGATAATTTTTCCTCTATAATTTTTATAGAACCATGAACCACTTTTAAACAAGCTTCAATTTTATCATTGGAAACATTTTTAACTAATAGTAAATCTATCATCTCTACTATAGGATTTACTAAATCACAAATATCATTGTAATCTTCTTTCATCTCATATCTATTTTTATCTATTCTTTGTTTTAAAATTCTGATTTCATTTCTCAATATTTATTATCCAAGCTCTATGATTTATCCTATAGGATAAAGATTTTACCATTATATAACTATAAAGTTTAATTATTAATTAACTCTATGGGATAAATAAATAATGGAAATTGATTTTAGTAATTCATCAGAAGATGAAGTTAAGTATTTTTATAAAAATATTTCTAAACGAGTAAGGTATTTTAGAGAAGATAGAAAGATAACTCAATTAGATTTAGCACTAGATATAGGTATAAAATCTGTAGCTTTTTACTCAAATTGTGAAAACAATAAATATAATAAACATTTTAATTTAGAACATCTATATAAAATTTCTAAGTCCCTAAGTATAGATATTAACAAATTTTTTGAGCCGTAGATTATTCTATAAACTTAGAAGAAAAATTATGTTACACTCTTTTTAATTTAAAAATCGAGATTCTAATGAATAAACAACATCTTAATAATCAACTATCAACATTATCATTATCAATGTTTAGAAAAGATTTCTTTGGTATCTATCATGGTTCTATATCAGCTAAAACAGAATCAAATAGGTTTCTTATAAATACTAAAGAAGCTATTTTTGATGCTATTGATAACGATAGTTTAATTGAACTATATTTTAAAAAAGATTATCGTTGGAAACATGCAAGTATAGATTCTAATATACATTATAGTATATACTCTCAAATATCAGATGCTAAATTTGTAACTTTTACCATGCCACCATTTACTACAGCTTATTCTCTCGAACACAATATCATAAGACCAAAAGATTACTTTGGCTTTAAAGAGATTGGTTCTATAGAGATAGTTGATCCTAAGCAATTTGAAGATTGGTATGATAGAGCGCAAAGTGAAATTGCTTACTACTTTCAAACAAAAAAAACAGATATTATGATAATTAGAGGTTATGGAGTTTACTCTTACAATAGAGATTTACACGAAATAGCTAAGAAACTTGCTATCTTAGAAAAAAGTTGTAGATTATTACTTTTAGATAATGAAGATAACAACCAACCATTATACTAAAGAGATTAAATCTCTTTCATAGGGTGACAAACCTCAACAGTATTTTTTAAATCTTGCTTTTGAATATGTGTATATATTTGTGTTGTTAAAAGTGAAGAGTGTCCAAGTAACTCCTGCACTACTCTAAGGTCTGCTCCACCAGTTATAAGTGATGTAGCATAAGAGTGTCTTAACACATGGGGAGAAACACCTAGATATTTTTGAGTGATTTTATATGCAGAGATTCTACTTAAAACATCCCCTTTATAATTACACCATATAAAGTCTCTCTCATACTTAAAAGTAAGAAGATAAGCTGTTATAGCTTCTACAGCTACTTTTGCTATAGGTACAATTCTCTCTTTTTCACCTTTAGCATGTCGTATATGTAACCACTCACCCTCCATATCTTCCCTCTTTAAAGCCAATGCTTCACTAATCCTAGCACCTGTAGCATACAAAAAGAGAATTAGAGCATAATCACGAAGACCTATCCATTTAGTTCTATCACATAGCTCTAAACCACTTAGAATCTCTTCATAAGATAAAAATTTTGGAAGTAATTTTGGAATTTTTGCAGATTTGAGTTTTGTTTTATCATCTTTAAATTGATTCTTATAACAAAAATCAAAAAAAGCATTGATGGAAGATAATTTTCTATTTAGTGTTCTTTTATTTGGGTATCTAATTAAAAATTTAAGTACACTCTTGGAATCAAGCTTTATAAGAGGTGAAGAGAGAGCCTCTTCAACCAATGACAAGTCACTCTTATAAGCTTCAACCGTTTTCTTAGAGAGTGCTTTAGTAACGGTTATATACTCTAAAAAAGCTTCTAATTCATTAGATAGTATTAGCTTCAAAACTATTTTTGTTTAGTTGAGATATACTCATCGTCTATATAAAACTTTTTATCAGTAACAAAGATATAACCATCTTCAATATCTACTTCATAAACTTTATAATCAGATAAATCTTTACTCATCTCGATTAAATATCCATCTTTTTCTAAAAGATATAATTTATCATTATTATGAATCATCCCCAAAAAATGGGCAAATGGAAATTTTATCTTAGCTTTTAATTGTAAGTCAGGTGTTAACGATATAACTTCACCCTGCTTTGTTGTTATAAAAATAGCATTATCAAGATCTATAACATTTCGAATCTCATACTTAACTCTTATCTCTTTCTCACCCATTGATAATATTTTATTTGCAGTAACTGCTACAATTTTATTGTCAATAATATTAAAATATATAATATTATTGAAATTATCTTCTGAACTTACGATAACAGTTCTTAATCTTTTTTTCAACTTAGAATTAATGATAATAACTTTACCATCAAGAGTAGAAAATAGAACTAATTCATTCATAAAATACGGGTTCACAACTCTGGAATCTATCACTTTTTGAGAGTTTCCTCTCTCTTTAAAAATCAACTCTTTTGTAGATATAGAGTATAAAGCCATCTCATTATCAGCAAACAAAACAGCTAAAATATTATCTTTTATAGAAGCAGCAGCTATTGTTTTCTTTAACTCAAATTTTTCCTGCATAGAATTATCATCAACATAATCTAATGTTAAATTTCCATCAATATTTGAGCTTATAATCCAACCATCACTTAAAGATAAAACTCTAAAAGATTCTTCTATTTTTTCAATATTTAATAAGCTATTTTTAGAGAGAATCTTACCACTTTGTAATAAAGCTACATTTGAAGCTACATCAGAGATAGTTTCATTGCTCTCTCCATACTCTTGCCAATCACCAGTAACAAGCTTTGGTTCATACACTTTTTTTGTACTACAAGCTGTAAATAAAGTTATACTAAATACTAATATTAAAAAAGAAAATAATTTCAAAATACTATTTCACACCATAATGTAACAATGCTTGAACAACCTGATTTAATGAAGATTTCTTACTAACTTGTACAAGTTTCTGATGTGCTTCTTCCATTTTGTTTTCATTCATTAAAAATACTGCACTTTGAACTAAAGCTAAATCTTTATATATAGAATCTTGCTTTGAAGCATAATCACTTAAAGCAGATATATTTTTTGAATCTTGTGCTAATTCATAAGATACTAAATCTTTAATAATAGAATCTTTTGAATTTTTAAGATTCTCTATCTTTTTAAAATCATTATCTGCTACAGCTTGAGAATATAACCAAACATCATACATAGCTGGGCTTAATGTCTTTAGTAACGATTTAGAAGCCTCATCTGTAGGGTTTACACTTAAAGTTGCAAGAACATTATTTGCTTTTTCTATCGTTGCATTTTTATTTGCATCATAGATTATATTTGCACTTACAAGAACAACAATAGCTACTACAGAGCCTATCATTACATTTTTGTATTTTTTTACAAATTTTTCTGTCATTACAGCTTTTTCAAAAAATTTCTCTTCAGAGTTTAACTCATCTTTTACCATACTTATATCATCTTTAATACTCAAAAAATATCCCTTAATCTAAATAAACTTATAAAATAATATCGCAAATTTTGTTAAAGTTTCATCAAACAATTACTAATACATAAGTTTTATATGTTAAAATCTTAAAAATTTTAAATTAGGAATTTATATGCAAGTAGATGACGCACTATTAACTAGACTTGAGAAGCTATCATTTTTAAAAGTTTCAGAGGACAAAAGAGAAGAGATTGTAAATCAATTATCAGAGATTGTTACTTTTGTTGATAATTTAAGTGAATTAGATACAGATGGAGTTGATGATAACTTTGCTATGAATGATAATGCTACATTTACAAGAGAAGACAAACCATCTTGCAATGCTCAAATAAATGATGATATACTTAAAAATGCTCCTCAAAACGGAGATCACTTCTTCATAGTACCAAAAATTATAGAGTAATTTTATGAGTGAAGAGACAAATAACCCAGAAAAAACAGAAAGCGAAGCTAAAAAGCCTATAGATATTAGAAAACTATTAAAAAGTGTTATAGCTTTAAAATCATCTGATTTACACCTTGTTGTTGGAAGTGAACCACAAATTAGAATCGATAAAGAGCTAAGACCATTAAATCTTGCTCCACTTACAGCAAAAGATATTGAAGAGATGGCTTACTCTCTTCTCGAAGATAAACAAAAACAAACTTTTGAAGCACACAATGAACTTGATTTCTCTTTTGAATTAAAAGGTATTGGTCGTTTTAGAGGTAACTACTATAGAACTATTCATGGAATCGGTTGTGCCTTTCGTATGATTCCTATAGATATTCCAACTCTTGATGAATTTAATAATAATCCTGTTTTTAAAGAGCTAATCAAAAGAGAGAAAGGTTTAATCTTAGTAACTGGACCAACTGGTAGTGGTAAATCAACAACTCTTGCTTCTATGCTTCATGAGATTAATATCACTGAAAGAAGACATATCATCACTATTGAAGATCCTGTTGAGTTCGTTCATAAAAATGTAAGATCACTTTTTTCACAAAGGGATGTTGGAACTTGTACAGAATCTTTTGCTACAGCTATAAAATACTCACTTAGACAAGATCCAGATATTATCTTAATTGGTGAGATGAGGGATGCCGAGACTATTGGTGCTGCCCTTACTGCTGCTGAAACTGGTCACCTTGTTTTTGGTACACTTCATACAAACTCTGCGCCAGGAACTATTAACCGTATTATTGATGTTTTTACGGGTGAAGAACAAGCTCAAATCAGAGCACAATTAGGTTCATCTTTAGTAGCTGTTGTTTCACAATCATTAATCCCTAAAGTTGGTGGTGGAAAAGTAGCAACACAAGAGGTTCTTATAACAAACCCTGCTATATCTAACCTAATAAGAGAAGATAAAGTTCATCAAATCTACTCTCAAATGCAACTAAACCAAACAGAAACAAAAATGACAACTCAAACTGGCGAACTTGTAAAATACCTAAAAAAAGGTGTTATCTCAAAAGAGAATGCAGTTAAAAATTCAAACAGACCAGAAGAGCTAATAAAATTTATAGCTAATATGTAAACTATATAGTTTTTTATATAGTAATATTAAAGAGGAATGAGAGTAAAGTCTCATCTCTCAAACTAAGATTCTATATATTTAGGAATCAAACTTTTTATCTTTTTATAAATCTTTTCAAAATCTGTAGAATAAACTCTAGTATCGGCAATAGCAGTTATAAAGTTTGTATCTCTTTCCCATCTAGGGACTAAGTGCATGTGGATATGTTCTGCTATCCCTGCTCCACCTGCTTTTCCTAGGTTCATACCTATATTTACACCATTAGAATTTAATCCCTCTTTTAAAAGCTTTACACCTTTTTGAGCTAAAGCACTCATGTGTAACCAAGTTTCAGATGGTAAATCTTCAAGCTTATCAGTATGAAGATGAGGAATTATCATAAAATGCCCTGGAGTATATGGGTAACGATTCATTACTATAAAACAATGCTCATCACGATAAAGAACATGTAACTCTTCATCTTTAGGTTCCTTTTTGCTTATGTGGCAAAAAACACACCCCTCTATTTTTTCACTTGTAACATACTCATCTCGCCAAGGAGCATATAAAATATCTTCCATTTTTATCCTTTATTTATTTTAAAGAAATGCAAAAACTAAATCTGGAAATAATATAACCAAACCTAATCCTAAAAGTTGTAAAAGTATAAAAGGGATAATCCCTTTATATATCTCTATAGTTTTTATAGTATCTCCAGCAGCACCTTTTAGAAAAAAGAGTGATAACCCAAATGGTGGAGTTAAAAATGATGCTTGTAGATTTAAAGCTATCAAAACAGCAAACCAAACAGGGTCGATTCCAAAAGCATCCATAACTGGAACAAGAATCGGAACAATAATAAAAGAGATCTCTATAAAATCTATAAAAAATCCAAGTATAAAAATACTAAGCATCGATATAGCTATAAAAGCCCAAACATCACCAATATCTTCACTAAAAAACTCTAAAATCATATCTGTTCCACCAAGCTCATTAAAAACAAGTGAAAAAGCAGTAGCACCAATAAGAATCATAAAAATCATACCAGTTAATTTTACAGTTTCAGAAGTGGCATATCTAATCATCTCAAAATTTAATGAACGGTTTAAAGATGAAAGTAAAATAGCCCCTACTACACCAAATGCAGCTGATTCTGTGGGTGAAGCGATTCCAGCAAAAATACTTCCTAAAACTGAGATCATTAAAATCATAGGTGGTACTATCGAGATAATAATCTCTTTTTTACTAACATCTTTTATATCTTTTGGAATTGGTGCAATCTCTGGTGAGAAATATGAACGGATAAGTATATAAGATATATAAAGCCCTACAAGTAAAAGCCCAGGTAAAACAGCACCCATAAAAAGATCACCCACACTAACACTCATAACATCACCTAAGATGATAAGTATAATAGATGGTGGTATAATCTGCCCTAAAGTTCCACTAGCAGCAACTGTCCCTGAAGCTAAACCTTTATCATAACCAGCCTTTAACATTAAAGGGAGTGCTATAACACTCATCATCACAACCGAAGCCGATACTATACCGGTAGAAGCAGCCAACATCGCACCAACTAAAACTACACTTACAGCTAATCCACCACGAACATCTTTAAATAAAGCACTCATAGAGATTAAAAGTCTTTCAGCCATTTTTGACTTTTCTAAAACTAAACCCATCGCTATAAAAAGTGGTACAGCCATAAGTGTTGAGTTTGACATTATCCCAAAGATTCTAAAAGGAAGAATTGAAAAAACATCACTCCCTATCTCAGGTATAAAAAATGAAAATAAAATAGCTACACTTCCAAAAACAAAAGCAACAGGAATCCCAACAAGAAGCAAAACCAATACCACAACAAACATAGATAAAGCTATCATAACGATCTCCATAGTTTAAAATTTGTTATAGAATCTTTAATCGCTACAATAGAAACAAAGATAAAAGATAATGGTAGTAATGCTTTTACTAAGTAACGATACTCTAAACCACCCGGATTTGATGAGATCTCATTTTGGGTAAAACTTTGCGAAACAAAATCTAATCCCAAATATATTATCAAAACTGAAAATGGTAAAATAAAAAATATAGATGATATGAAATTTATAAAGGCTTTTGTTTTATCGCTATATGAGTTATAAAATATATCAACCCGAACATGAGCATTCTCTTTTAAAGTATATGAGATTCCAAGCAATATAATAACATCAAAAAGATGCCACTCTAACTCTTGAAGAGCTATAGAACCAGTAGAAAAAAGATACCTAGCCGTGGCATCATAAACCACTAACAGCACCAAAACAACCAATATAAATGAAGTAAAATACCCTAAATATTTTATTATACTATCTATCATAAAAATCTATATCCCTTAGTTTATAATTGGTTTGATTATATCTTTTTTTAGCTTTAAAATATGAGCCTTAATTAAAACTATTTTAGATAAAATTAGATTATGAAAAAAATAGCTATTATTGGTGCTGGAGCATCTGGTCTTTTTTGTGCAATAGAATGTGCTAAAACTGCTAAATTTAAGGTGGATGTTTTTGAACAAAACTCCAAATGTGCGAAGAAGATTCTAGTTTCTGGTAATGGTCGATGTAATATTACAAATACCTCTGTAAACCATAACGATTACTTTACTCAGAATCCATCATTTACAAAATTTGCTTTAAATGAATTTGATTTTCATAAATTTGAAAAATTTTGTTTATCTATAGGTTTATTACTTGATATAAAAGATGATGGAAAGGTTTACCCTTTAAGTAATGAGGCTAAAAGTGTTGCTTCACTTTTTATAGATTATGCAAAAACTTTAGATGTTAAGTTTCATACTGATAAGAAAATCACAGATATAAAAGAGTTAACTAAAACTTATGATTATGTTGTTATAGCTACTGGTTCTGAAGCTTCTAGCCATCTTGGTGGAAATGATGATGGGCAAAAATTTGCTCAAGAGTTTGGGCATAACATCATCCCAACATATCCATCACTTGTTCAACTACACTTAAATGGTTCATCTTTTTCAAAGATGAGTGGAGTAAAAGTTGATGGTGAAGTTACTTTAGTTATCAATGGTCAAAACAGCATTACAACAACAGGTGATATACTTTTTACGAACTATGGAGTTTCTGGTTTTGCTATTTTAGATATATCGCAATTAGCTTCAGAATCTTTAAAAGATTTTCAAGCTGTAGATGTTAAACTAAATTTATTACCAAAATTTAATGCTCAAAAATTATCTAACCATATTTTAAAAGTAACACAAACTACACCCAATATGACACTATTAGATATTCTTCATGGAATCGTAGCTGTAAAAATAGCAAAAACTGTTTTAGATGAACTAAACCTAGAACATAATCTTTTAGCAAAAAGTATAAACACAAAACTATCTAAAAAAATAGCAAATCAACTACTAAACTGGAAATTTGAAGTAACCGATACTCATGGGTTTAGATATGCTGAAGTTAGTGGTGGTGGAGTAGATACAACAGAGATAGATTCTAAAACTATGGAATCTAAAAAACAAAAAAATCTTTACTTTTGTGGAGAAGTTTTAGATGTTGTTGGTCGTAGAGGTGGGTTCAATTTTGCTTGGGCTTGGGCTAGTGGATATAGAGTTGCACAAACTATTACTAAACAATAATAAATAGAATCAAGTTTATTAATGTATAATTAAAGATAAATTTAACAAAGGTGCTATTTTGATGAAAATTATTTTATTTATGATTATTATCTTTACATCTCTTAGCTCTTATGAATCTGAAGATAGACTAAAAGCTGTTATAGTTGGTAAAGTTGCTAAATATATCACTTTTCAAGATAAAAGTAAAGAAGAGTTTATCATAACTCTGTATAAAAATGATTCTAAAGACCTTTTTGATAAAACATATAAAAATATTAAGATAAAAAATAAATCAGTAAAAATAAATTATATAGAAGATATTAATGATTTAAAATATACTGACATACTTTATATCTCAAATGTAAACTCATCAAAACTTTCTGAAATTTTAAAGAAAACAGATGATAAAAATATTTTAACAATTAGTGATACAAGAGGATTCGCTCAAAAAGGTGGAGTTATACAACTTTACTTTGTATCTCAAAAATTAAAACTTAAAATCAATACCCAAAGTGCTACACAACAAAATTTAAAAATAAAATCTACCCTATTAAGAGTAGCAGATATAGTTAAAGGTAAAAAACTTTGAAATGTTTAAATAGAAAAAAAATTATACTTTGCTCAATCTTTTTAGTAAACTCTTTATCGGCAAATGAAAACCTATTTGATGAAGATTTAGAAGATATTTTATCAATAAAAACAGAGCTTAAAGCAAATATTGGTTCAAGAGATGGAGCTAGAGACTGTCTAACTTCAAATGCACCAATAGATGTTATAACAGAGCAACAGATTCAAGATTCAGGATTGACTTCACTTACAGATGTTCTTAGATATTTTGTAGCAGGTTTTAATGCACCGGAAACATCTATAGCTGATGGTAGTGATCATATTAGAGCATTTACTTTGATGGGTATGAATCCAGACCAAATCTTAGTTTTAGTAAATGGAAAAAGATTACATACCTCATCATTACTACATGTAAATGGAACTATTGGTAGAGGTTCAAGTCATGCCGATTTAGATAATATCCCTTTAGCATCTATAGATAGAGTTGAAATTTTAAAAGATGGAGCAGCTGCTCAATACGGCTCAGATGCTATAGCTGGTGTTATAAATATAATCTTAAAAGGTGTTGGTTACTCAAATAAACTAAGTGTTGTATCTGGTATCAGAAAAGCTAGTGATGGTGAACAACTACAAACTGACTTATTTGTTAGCATACCATTAGAATATGATGGATTTGTAAATATCACTTTAGATATGAAAAAACAAAAGCAAACTCAAAGAGCAGGAGTAGATAACAGAGTTGTGATTCCAAGAGTAACAACTCATGTTGGAATTCCAGATTCAAAAGATTATAAAGCTTTAGTTTATGTAGAGATTCCACAAGATAATGATATAAATATCTATTCAGAAATTTCGTATGATTACAAAGAGAGTGAAGCTAGTGCTTTTTTTAGACCAGATAATGCAGATTCTAAACTCTTATATAATGATGGTTTTTTACCACTTATAAAAGCCAAAATTGTAGATTATTCTGCTGTTATTGGTATAAAAGGTGCACTTCCACATTCTATTAGTTGGGATTTAAGTAATGTTTATGGTGCAAATAATTTAAAATACTCATTAGATAATAGCATGAACTATACACTTGGAATCAATTCTCCTACATCATTTGATAATGGTTCTTTAAATTTTATTCAAAATACAACAACATTAGATTTCAGTAAAGATGATAAAAAATTCAAACTAGCTGGTGGGCTTGAATTTAGATATGAAAAGTATGAGATAAAAGCTGGTGATTATGAATCATATATGGGAACTGGTTCTCAAGGTTTTGCAGGTTATCATCCTGATAATGAGGTAGATGAGAATAGACATAGTCATGCCTTTTATATAGATAGTAGCTACTATTTTAATTCAAAATTTATGTTTGAAACAGCCCTTAGATATGAAGAATATTCAGATTTTGGTGAGAGTACAAACGGTAAAATAGCACTCTCTTATAAATTAAATCCAAAAATAATGTTTCGTTCATCAGGAAGTACAGGTTTTAGAGCTCCATCATTGGCTCAATCTTTTTACTCACAAACATCATCATTTATAAGCTCATCAAGCATCCTTAGTTCACAAGGTACATTTAGAGTAAATCATGAAATTTCAAAAGCATTAGGTGCAAAAAAATTATGTCCTGAAAGATCTAAACATTTTACAATTGGTACAGTTTTAAGACCAAATCAAAAAACTTCATTAACAATTGATTATTTTTATATTGATGTAAATGATAAAATCATACTTACACCAGAGTTATTAGCTCAAACTCAAGAACAAAAAACTATGTTTGATAAATACAATGTATCTGCTGCTAGATTTTTTACAAATGCTGCAAATGTAATCACAAAAGGGATAAATATAAAGCTAAATTATTTACATGACTTAGCAAAAGATTCTTCATTAGATTTCGGAATTTGGTATAACTATAATAAAAATAGCATTAAAAAAACAGATGACAATAAAATGTCAACTATTGATAAATCATCAAAAGATATGCTAGAAAATGCTCAACCAAAAAGTTCTTTAAAACTTTTAACAAAATATGAATATAGAAAATTAGAAACAACTCTAAATATAACTAGATATGGTTCATATTCCCAAAGCTCGTATAAATTTGATTCTGCAATAACAACAGACTTAAATATTGCATATAACTTCTATAAAAACTTTAAAATTTCTATTGGTGGTTTAAATTTATTTAATACACTTCCAAATAAATGGGATGATTTAGATGGTGATTTATATGGAACAGATAGTATAAAACAATACTCAAGATACTCACCTTTTGGGTATAGTGGTGCTTACTATTATATGAAAACATCTATAAAATTCTAAGGAAAAATATTGAACTATAAAATACCTTTTATTAAAGCTTCTTATGTTTTTAATCTATTAGCAGTTATTTTACTTTTAGTATCTACTATACTCTATTATAATTTTGAATCTGCAAAAAAGAAAATTTATGATGTAAATACTGAGTCTAATCTAAAGTATGTTCAAAGTTTAGCAAATAATCTAAATAATGATATTTTAAGAGTTATTGATGGTGATTTAGTTGAGGCAATTACTAATGATGATATTCTTAGAGAATATATAGAATCTGATTTAAAACTTTTTGTAACAACAAAATATAACCATATATATATTTTAACAAAAAACAAATCTAAAGATTTTAATATAATAGCAAATAGTGTTAAAAATAATAAAGAGGAAAATGAGCTTATAAAAATTTATAAAAAATTTGATAAACAAAAATTACTCTCCGTATATAATAATAAAAAGCACCTATATTTAGAAGATGAAAATATAAATGCTGTTTATATTAAACCTATGATTATAGATAACAATGTAAAAGCATTAATTGTAATAAACTTTACATTAGCAGAGCAAGAAACAATCAAACTAGAACTTGAAGCATTAAAAAATATATTTATTTTAACTGCTATCTTTCTTATATTTATTTTTATATTTTTATTACTTTTTTCATATATAGATTTAAAAAGGGAAAATGATAAAAGAGTTGCTTACCATGAGCTAGAAGAATCAAATAAAATGTTAAATGAAGAGAGATTAAAACTTGATAGATTGAACGATTCGCTAGAACATAAGATTCAAGAAGCTGTTACTAAAAATGAGCTTCAGAATCAAAAAATGCTACAACAATCAAAACTAGCACAAATGGGTGAAATGATAAGTATGATAGCTCATCAATGGAGACAACCTCTTTCTGCTATTGGAGCTACAAGTGTTGCATTGAATCTAAAGGCAACATTAGGGAAATTAGATACAGAGACAACAATTGAACTTGCAAATAAAATTTCAGAATATGCGCAACATCTAAGCTCTACAATTGATGATTTTAGAGAATTTTTTAAGCCAAATAAAGATAAAAAAGTAACTTCGTATAATGAATTAGTACATAGTGTTTTAAATATTATAGAGGTATCTATAATAAATAAAAATATTAAATTAATTCAAGAATTAGATTGTAATCATAAGTTTCACTCTTATCCAAATGAGATAAAACAAGTTATACTAAATCTTATAAAAAATGCAGAAGATATACTTATAGAGAAAAAGATTTTAGAGCCTAAAATTATTATTCATTCAAATAACAGTATATTAACTATTAGTGATAATGGTGGTGGCATACCTGAAGATATAATAGACAAAATTTTTGACCCTTACTTCTCAACAAAAACAAAAAAAGATGGTACTGGATTAGGTCTTTATATGTCTAAGACAATTATAGAAGAGCATTGTGGTGGAAAACTAAATGCTTACAACAATAGTGATGGTGCTGTATTTGAAATCATATTAAAGGGTGATGATGAGTAATGTAAAAGAGATTATAAAATATACAAAAAATTTAAAACTTTTATATGTTGAAGATAATGAAGAATCTAGATTTGCTACAAATATGGTTTTAGATGAATTTTTTGATGAAATTATTATAGCTATAGATGGTGTAGATGGCCTTGAAAAATTTAAAAATAACAATATTGACTTAATTATCACTGATGTAAATATGCCAAAACTAAATGGTCTTGATATGGTTAAAGAAATTAGAACTATAGACAAAAGTATTCCTATTTTAGTTCTTTCTGCATATAATGAACCAGAGTATTTTATAGATAGTATAAAAATTGGAGTTGATGGTTACCTTTTAAAACCTATAAATATAGAACAATTTTTAGCAGTTTTAGGTAAAGTTACTACAAAATTAGAATTTCAACATAATGCTCAAAAGAGTGAGCATATTTTAATGCAATACAAAGAGATTACAGATAAAAGTGCTATTGTTACAATTTTAGATAAAGATAAAAATATAACCTATGCAAATGATATTTTTCTCGATATATCCGAATACTCAGAAGATGAAATAATAGGTGAAAATTATTACTCAATGCTATCTTATAAACAATCTTCAAATACAACAAAAGAGATTTGGAAAACAATAGAGATTGATAAAAATATATGGGACGGTGTTTTAAAATTTGTTTCTAAATACGGCAAAGTTTATTACCTTAAAACAACAATTAAACCAATTTTAGATTCAAATGGAGATATTATAGAGTATATCGCATTGAGATATGATGTAACTCAAATAATGAACCCAAAAACTCAATTAAAAGAGGCTATAAAAAATCTTAAAAAACCACTTGTAATATATATGAGATTAGAAGAGTTCGATACAATAAATGAGTTTTATAGTACATCTATTGTGGAAGAGATTCAAGATAAAGTAACTCAATATTTGGAAGAAAATATTCCTGTTCAATGTAAATTTGATAAAATTTATCAACTAGGTGATGGTGATTATGCAATGTGTGGTGCAGATACTATTTGCCAAAATAATAAAGATTTATTTATATCTATGCTTCATAAATTTCAAGAAACAGTTGAAAATGGAGCTATTGATATAAAAAATATAAATTACAATATGTCAATTTTAGTAAGTTTAGCTTATGATGATAAAGATGTTCTAGCAAGTGCTAAACTAGGGATAAGAGATCTTTTAAAATCAAAACAAAATTTTATTATTGCAAATAATTTTGCACAAATAGAACACGATAAAGCAGAAAAAAATCTTATTGTTATCTCAAGAGTAAAAAAAGCTATCAGCACGGGAAATATTATCTCATATTTTCAAGGAATTGTAGATAACAAAACTAAAAAAATTGTTAAGTATGAATCTCTAGTTAGATTAATAGATGAAGATAAAAATGTAGTATCACCCTACTTTTTTTTAGATATAGCAAAAAAAGGTAGATACTACTCTCAAATTACAAATATTGTTTTACAAAACTCTTTTAATGCTCTAAAACTCACCGATGCTGATATCTCGATGAACTTATCTGCATTAGATATAGAACAAAAATCTACACGAGATTATATTTTTAGATTATTAGATGAACATAAAGAGTATCTACATAGAGTTGTTTTTGAATTACTAGAAGATGAAAGTGTTAAAGATTTTAAAACAATTAGTAAATTTATTACAGATGTTAAAAAGATGGGTGTTAAAATAGCTATTGATGATTTTGGTGCAGGATATTCAAATTTTGAGAGGTTACTTGATTATCAACCAGATATTTTAAAAATTGATGCTTGTTTAATTAAAGATATTGCAACTGATAGCTACTCTTTTTCAGTTGTTAAGACTATTGTAGCTTTTGCTAAAGAGCAGAATCTTCAAGTAATTGCAGAGTATGTAGAAAATGAAACTATCTACAATATAACAAAAGATTTAGGTGTTGATTTTTCACAAGGTTATTATTTTTCTAAACCAGAGCCTTTAAAATAATTAAAAGATGGATATTAAAATGATAAATGAAAAAGATATTTTATTACTTAGCATAAAAGATTTTTTCACAGCAAAAATGTTAAAGTATTCGGTGCTACCTTTTATTATTTCGATTGTTATAATGTACCTCATTTTTTTCTCAATCGCTGGTATTGGTCTTGATCAACTTGGTTCTTTAAGTATCCAAACAAGTGAAACGACCATACAAAATGGGATTCCACATACTGACACTGTATCAACACAGCTTGAGGGAAATGCTATATTAGAATTTTTGATGAGCTATACTATAACATCTTGGTTAGCCTCTTTTTTAGTTTATACTGTTGGTAGTTTTTTTGTTTTATATCTATCTATCTTTATAGCTATTGTAATTGTTGGCTTCTTAACACCTATGGTCTTAAAAGAGCTACAAAGACACCATTACCAACATATAGAGCTAATCGGTCATTCAAACTTTATAGCAGGTATATTTAATCTATTTAGATGGGCATTCGTAATGATGATGCTATTTTTTCTACTAATACCACTATATTTTATACCTATTTTAAATATCATAGCTTTTAATATACCGTTATACTATTTCTTTCATAAAATGTTAACTTATGATATATCATCAAATATTTGTAGTTCAAATGAGAGTAAACAGATAAAATATTTCTCAAAAAATAAGATAAGAATAAAAACTTTAGGGTTATATTTAATTTCATTAATCCCTTTTGCAATCTTTTTTGGGGCTATATTTTATGTAATTTATATAGGACATACATACTTTTTAGAGGTGAAAAAAATCAGAGATACTAAAGGGTTGTCAAATGCTATCTAGTGAGCAATTTCATTATATTATAGATATTGTGAACTCTAATGAACAATTAATTGAACATGATTACAAAGGTAAAGAGAATCAAGTTTTAGTATCTAAAGAGTTAACAGATAAAATCATTGATTTTACTAAAGATATAAAAGAGGAAGCTGAGGATTTAAAAGATACTGTAAAAATGATTATGAGAAGAGTTTTTAATTTATGTGAAACTGATTTAGTATTGTTTAAAAATGGAAGTATATTTATAAAACTATTTGCTGAAGATATTAAGAAAATTTTACATGAAAAAGTAACTACTCCCGTAGCTAAAAGATATAATGGAGTAGATGAAAAAGAGCTTATAGCTTTTCACGAAGATTTTTTTGCAAATGAAGAACATCAAGATTTTTTCCTATCTATAGCTCAAGAATTTATAGAAAAATATTTTAATGGGCAAAGAATTTCAAATGATGAATATGAAAAAAATGTTTTTGGCTATATTTTAAATATAACTTTTGAGCATTTAGTAGCTATGTACGATAATAGTGATGGTTTCTTTACAGGTTTTGCAGGTTATATATTTAGAATCCATTTCAATGAAGTTTTTGAGTATATAGCAGATATTATGCTTGAAAAAGTATCTCTAGGTAGTGAATTTATGGTTAAATTTTTAGACTATTACTCTGCTGGAATAATTGTCTCTGAAGGTAATAAATATCAAGTGCCTATTATTAAAACAGATAGTGGTCTTAGGTGGACAGTAGTATCTATGTTATCCATTGCAAAAATATACTCAAAAACAATTACATCTATCAAAAATCTAAATGAAAGAAAGATAGATGATGAAGATGATATTTATGAATTATACATCGATGATTTATCTCCACTTGAGTATCATACAAATTTTTTACATCTAAAAAGAGAAATTGAGAATGATATAACAAATACAACTAAAAATATAGAAAAATATTCGGATGCTCTAGTTTTAGAAAAAAATGTAGAAAAAGCTAAAACACTAAAAATAGAAATTATGGATTTAAAAGATGAATTTCTAAGCTTAACAGAAGAACAGGAAGAACTTTTAGCAAGAGAGATTGATAGAAATATTTTAAAAGAATATGTAGATTTACAAAAAGATTTAGATTCTATAAAAAGGCAACTTCAAAGAGCAAATAGAATTATTACCCAAAATGAAGAATCATACTTTTCACTTAGAGATTCGCTTGTTAAAGCTCTAATCTCTAAAAAGAAACAACTAAAAGAATAAAGTTCTTAATCTTCTTTATCTATATCTTTTAAAACCATAGCTCGATAAGCTTCATCTTTTGGAACTAAACCAGCTTCATATAAAAACTGAGATGGTAAAAAGTTTATCTTTTTTATTTTATCATACTTAGCAAAACTAAGGTAAAGTATATCTTTTGCTCTTGTTACTGCTACATAAAAAAGTCTTCTCTCCTCATCTAGTGAACCACCTCTTTGCATAAGTTTTCTGTTTGGAAATCTTCCATCCATCAGATCAATTACATAAACCTCTTTATACTCTAAACCCTTAGAAGCATGAACACTTAAAAGGTTTACACCCTCACCTTGAGTTAAATCTGATGAGCCTAAAATCATAGCATTTAAGAATCTTTCATGTTCATTATATGGTTTTGACAACTCCTCTAAAAGTACCATTTTTCTAGTGATTCTAGTTAATGATTCTGTTTTTTGTTTCTCATCAACTGAGCCATCTTTTAGAGTTGCTCTTTTTGTAGATAATGTATCTGATATTCTTTGAAACATAGATGATTGAGCTATTTTTCTAACTATAGTTCTTGGTTGTTTAACACCTTTTAAATCTCTATAAAGTAGATAAAAATCGTGTAAAAAACTAGCTCCATCTTTTGTGAGTTTAGGATGTTTTAGAATCGGATTTTTCATAAATTTAGCTTCAAACCCAAGTTTAGCAAACTTACCAACAGCACCTAATTCTAAAAAATCATCAAATAAACCAAGCTGATGAGATACTTTTCTTTTCTCAAATGGATTAGTGATAGACTCATCAGGAGCATAAAGCCCATAAAATATTTTACTATGACCTAAAGTTTTTAAAGCTATATACATCTCTTTAGCCATAGCACTCCCAACCCCACGAGCAAACTCAAAAAGATGTATAAATGCCATCATATCAGCTTCATTCACAAGTAAAGTATAAAGATCTAAAACAGCTTTTACCTCCTTAGAATCAAAAAAGCTTGTTCCACCTTTTCTTTTACAAGGTATATCAAGCTCTCTAAGTCCCACTTCGATTCCATCTGCTGATGAGTTATTTCTAAAAATAACTGCTATCTCCTCTCTTGGAGTTTGAGAATCTCTGATTTTAGCAGCCATAGCATGATACTGGTCAAAAAGTTCATCGTAAGCTAAAAGCTTTGGAGAGATAGCTTCCCCTACTCTAGTTACCTCTAAATTTTTTGGATAAATTCTTTCATTATGCTCTATCACTTTTGTAGCTAAAGATAAAATTGGTCTTGATGAACGGTAATTTTTTGTCAAAGTATGAACTTTAGCATTTGGGTATTTTTTAGAAAATGTGCCTATGATTCCTATATCTGCCCCATTAAAAGCATAAATAGATTGATCATAATCACCTACACAAAAAAGTGATGGTGGATTCATAGCATCTATAAGTGTACCTTGAAGAGCATTTGTATCTTGATACTCATCAACTAAAACCTCTTTATAACCCAAATCTACACTTTTACACATCTCTCTAAAATTTAGAAGTAAATCGTTAAAATTTACAAAACCATACTCTTTTTTTAAAGCCTCAAACTCATCTACAATATCAGCATATATTATAGCAAATGGCTCATGTTCCTCATATTTATCAATTATCCAATCTTCAAAATTTTTACTTAGTTCTGTATTTTGGTAAAAAGAGTACACATCATAAAGATAGTTTCCACCATAAGGTGGAATTTCAGCATTTACATTCATAAAACTTCGCTTTTCAAAAACACTTCTAAAAAGAGTTTTAAGCTCTCTTTGTTGTTTTAAAACAACTCTTTTATCATGTTTTTTTAGCCATCTATATGAAACGGCATGAAATGTTCCAGCTTCTATTTTTAAAGCTATTTTTTTACCAAATAAAGAAGCAACCCGCTCAACCATCTCTGCGGCTGCTTTATTTGTAAAAGTAAGTAAAAGAATCTCTTCAGGCTTTACACCAGAATCTAATAAATAACCTATACGACCAACAATAGTAGAAGTTTTACCAGTACCAGCAGAAGCGATTATAAGATTTTGAGTATCTTTTGAAGTAGCTGCTTTGTATTGCTCTTGATTTAGATTTGATAATGGCATAACAACCCCCTACTATTTAAGTTTTAAGAGTATGATTATAGCTTGTGAGATTTAAACTGTGAAGTAAAAAAAAGTTTTATTATAAATTTAATTAAATGTTACCAAAATGTCCCTAAGATAAGATATAATAGTTTATAGATTTTTAAAATAAGGGTTATTACATGGAAGCAAATAACGAAATGTTAACTATAATTTCAAATGAAACATTAAGCTCAGTAAATAACATAAATATTGTAACACCTAGTATATATGAATCTGTTTTTAACAAACATGCTTCTTCTTATGATACCGAAATAGAAAATGAAAATAAATTAACAAATGATATATTAGATGATAAAATTTCTACTTTTAGAGAAATGCAGATAGAAACTTCTAAACAAGCTATGGTTTTAAGTGACAATACAAATAAAGCTATCTCTGCCATAAAAGATAAAGATGAGAACAGTTTAAATGAAGTTTTAAAAGAAACACAAAATTTAAGAAAAGAGATTGAAAAACTAAAAGAAGCTGTTTATAAAGATGAACTAACAAGTACATTTAACAGAAAATGGCTACATGACCATTACTTAAATAATAGTGAAACATTTAAATTATCTGGGACTTTAGCTATTATAGACCTAAATTATTTTAAACTTGTAAATGATACTTTTGGTCACATTATTGGTGATAAAGTTTTAATTTATATAGCAAATAATCTTAAAAAAGCTAGTCCAGATGTAGTTAGATATGGTGGAGATGAGTTTATCATTATATTTTCTGCTGAAACTCCTAAAAAGTTAGCACTTAAAAAATTAAATTTAATCCGTGAAAGTATTATAAGTAAAAAACTAAAAGCTGGTGAATCTAAATTTAAAGTTAGCTTCTCATTTGGTGCTTACGAATTTAAAGAAAATGATAAACTAGCTTCAATAATTGAACTAGCAGATAAAAATATGTATGCAGATAAAGTTCAAATCAAAAAAATAGTTACAGGTATATAAATCACCTTAAAATATAAGCAAATACTCACTTCATTTTAGCTATAATCGCCTAATTTTAAACTACAAATTTAAGGCGATTATATGTCAACTAACAGTTACGAACCACAATCAGTAGAAAACAAATACTATAAAATCTGGGAAGATAGAAAATACTTCGAAACAGATGGAAACAAAGCTATTCAAGAAGAGGGAAAAAACTTCTCTATTATGATGCCACCACCAAATGTTACAGGTCGTCT
>Ga0256837_1000589_pt1 | contig 29721 bp, 27 predicted proteins | sample 4562384metaG_FD_185976 | JGI IMG/M metagenome (GOLD analysis project Ga0256837, IMG submission 185976) | Hydrothermal vent microbial communities from Guaymas Basin, Mexico - 4561-384 | ecosystem: Environmental > Aquatic > Marine > Hydrothermal vents | place: Mexico: Guaymas Basin | collected... | reverse complement strand
CACTATCGGGTGAGAATCGTTGATACTCTTTCATAGTCTGATAATCCAAATCTTTTCTATCAACCACAAAAAAGACTTTATCCACAAACGCCAGTTCTGTAGCGAGACGTGCAGCTTTAAAACTAGTAAGTGTTTTACCTGAACCTGTAGTATGCCAAATGAACCCACCACTCTCTAAAGTGCTCCATTTTTTCGCCTCAAATGTACTCTTTATCTTCCACATTATCCGTTCAGTTGCAGCTATCTGATAGGGTCTCATCACGAGCAGAGTATCACTTACATCAAACACCGAGTAGTGTATAAGTACATTTAAGAGTGTATTTTTTTCAAAAAATGTTGTAGTAAAATCTTTTAAATCTTTAATCAAACTATTATCAGACTTCGCCCAGTTCATAGTAAAATCAAAGCTATTTTTATCTCGTTTTGTAGTGTTAGCAAAGTAACGGCTATCTGTACCATTGGAGATTACAAAAAGTTGCAAGTATTTAAAAAGTGAATTATCTGTGTTAAAACTCTCTTTAGTGTAACGGTGAACTTGGTTAAATGCTTCACGGATGGAAACACCTCGTTTTTTTAGCTCTATCTGTACCAGAGGCAGACCATTTACAAGTATTGTCACATCATAACGGTTTGCCTGTGAGCCTGTTTGTGAAAACTGTTTGATGACTTGGAGTCTGTTTCGGCTGATTTTCTGTTTATCTAGCAGGTAGATGTTTTGAATATGCCCATCATTAAAAACAAAGTCATAGATGTAGTCATCATGAATTTTTCGTGTTTTATCTATGCTGTTTTCACTAGGTTTATCTAGGTACTGCTCTACAAAACGCAACCATTCATCTTCTAAAAACTCCATAGCATTCAACTTTTGTAACTGCTCTCGTACGTTGTTGAGCATAGTGATTGGCGTTTTAATGTCTGCTCTGTACTCATAACCTTGGTTTTGCAAGTCGGATATAAGTTCGTTTTCTAAGTCGGCTTCGGTTTGGTAAGCACTACCCTCCTGCTCTATCTTCGTGTACCTATCTAAGACTATGAAGTTATTTGACTCTGCTATAGTTTTTGTTTCGCACATTTAGTTACCTTTGGGTTTAGGAAAGTTTAGAAGAAGTTCACGGTAGTACTCGTACTGCTGTTTACGTAGTGCTATCTCATGGGGTAAACCTTCGCTTATGGAGTTTGTTAGGGTGTCAAACTTGTCTAGGATTTGGACTATTTTTTTTTGTTCAGAGGGTAAAGGATTTGGAATTTTAATACTATTTAAATTTTTTTGATTTAATTTTGGTTGAGCTGCTCCTGAAATATATGGTGTTAAATCAAGATTATTTAAATAAAATTCTACAAACCTACATTCTTCATAAGTATTAAACTGAAGAACATGAGCATGATTATTTACCCAATTTTTTCCACTAATACTAAATGCTATTGGTGTATTTCTTGCTATTAAATTTGCACCATCTTCTGAAACAAGTAAGAAATCACCATCAAAAATATAATCTTTTACATAATCAACAATTCCAGAAGCACCATAATATGGGATTTTACCAGATACTCTTAATCCACTTGTAATAGGTTTTCTTATAGAATCAAGATTTTTTGCTAATTCCCCCAAACACTTCCACTCAACTTCTCCCTCTTCAAAACTCAACAACTTATCGCGATAGTAATTATACTGCTGTTTACGAGCTGTAAGTTCTGCTGTAAGTTCTGCTGTAAGTTCTGCGAAATTATCCAAAATATGGATAATTTCGGTTTGAATTGTAAGGGGTGGAATGGGGATTTTAATTTTATTTAGAATTGTTTGTGTCAAACTTGGTCTTGTGCTATCAGTAGAAAGATTTACTAAATCATAATTCGACATAAAATAATAAAAATATTTTGGGACTACTTTATCTTCATTAATTTCTGTATAAAAGATTGTATCAACATTCCAAAATGGCTTTTCTGTATAAAAAATATTTGTAATTGTTCCCTTACGAGGAATTAAGACACTCACTTTATTATAACTAGCCTTATCAACAAAGCCCATAATACCACCTGAACCATAAATAGGAACTTCTCCTTTTCCAAGTTTTTTCCAATCTTTACCATTTTTAATTTTAACTATTTCAGCTAAACTCTTCCACTCCACATCAACCCCATCAAGCATTTTCGCCATACTATTCACACCACTCACCTTAGAGTTCCTCTATCTTAAAAGTGCTGTAACCCTCGTAGTAGTAACTGACATCTATACCTTTCATAAAAAGTACTCTGTCATCTATCTTGTCTGTTAATGCCTCTTTGAGTAGAACTTTTATCTCTACATCTTTTACTACACTTCTTTGCATGGCTGAAAGGTACTCCTCTTTATCGACTTCGTTCCAATCTACTACTTTTTTGATATTTGTTTTTAAGATCAAATCAAGCCATATACGAGAAGAGCGACCATTGCCCTCACGAAAAGGGTGTGCGATATTCATCTCTACATATTTTTCTATAATCTCATCATAGTTAGCTTGTGGCATTTTGTCTATGTGTTGGAGTGACTGAGTAAGGTACATCGCTGGGGCAAAACGAAAATCTCCCTTAGCTATGTTTACCTCTCTTGTTTTTCCTGCAAACTCATATATATCTTCAAATAGATAAGTGTGAATAGAACAAAGCCCTTTAAATGTACCTATCTCCACCTTGTTGATGTCGCCTGAATCAAAAAGCTGTTTTGCTTTTTTCTTGCTTATCTTCTCTTCAATTTTTGCTAGTTCAATTTGGTCTGTAATGTTAAGCTTATTCTCTAAAATCATCTTTAATTAGCCTCTATCTCTGCGACAATAGCATCTATATCTTTGCGTAAGCTATCAATCTTGCTCACTGTAGTTTTCAGTTCGGCGTTTAGCTTTGTTATGTCAACTTTCTCACGAGTGTCTTTAACCTCTACATAAGAGCTTACAGAGAGGTTATAGTCGTTCTTGGCTATAAGTTCATTATCTACTAGCTTTGTAAAGTACTCTATGTTCTCTTTCGTGTCAAACGCCTGCATAATCTGTTCTATGTGGTTGTTCTCACCCTCATGTGTCAAAACATTTGTATTTGTCTCTTTTTTAAACAATTTACTAGCATCTATAAACTGAGTATCGTTGTCAGTCTTGTGCTTAGAGAGAACAAGGATATTCACAGCGATAGAAGTACCGAAAAAAAGATTTGGTGCAAGAGAGATAATGGTTTCTACATAGTTATTATCTACTAAGTATTGACGAATTTTTTTCTCAGCACCACCACGGTAAAAGATACCAGGAAAACAGACAATAGCAGCACGACCCTTACTAGATAAGTAGTTCAAAGCATGAAGTACAAAAGCAAAATCAGCCTTAGACTTAGGAGCTAAAACGCCAGCAGGAGCGAAACGGTCATCATTTATGAGTGTTGGGTCATCACTCCCAATCCACTTCACTGAGTAAGGAGGGTTTGAGACTATAGCATCAAATGGTTTCTCATCTCCAAAGTGTGGGTTTATAAGTGTGTTACCTAGCTTCATGTTGAATTTATCATAGTTGATGTTGTGTAAAAACATATTCATACGAGCTAAGTTATAGGTAGTATGGTTAATCTCTTGACCAAAAAAACCCTCTTGGATGATATGGTTATCAAAATGTTTTTTAGCTTGTAGAAGAAGTGAGCCAGAACCTGCTGCTGGGTCGTAAATCTTGTTAATGGTTTTTTGTTTATGAATCGCTAGTTGGGCTATAAGTTTTGAGACACTTTGAGGGGTAAAGAACTCCCCACCTGACTTTCCTGCATTGGCTGCATAGTTGGAGATTAAAAACTCATAGGCATCACCAAAGAGGTCTATTTGGTTCTCATGGAACTCTCCAAAATCAAGCCCTTCTACTCCTTTAAGAACAGCAGATAAACGACTATTTTTATCAACAACCGTGTTACCTAGTCTGTTACTTGTAGTGTCAAAGTCAGCAAATAAGCCTTTGATGTCCTCTTCAGAATCATAACCATTCGCAGAGCTTTCAATGGCTGTAAAGATAGTCGCTAAATCGGTGTTTAGACTTTCGTTCGTGTTTGCAGTCGCTACTAGGTTTTTAAAAAGCTGACTAGGGTAGATGAAGTAGCCTTTAGTTTTAATGGCATCCTCTTTAATGGCAATAATATTTTCATTATCATCAGCAAAAGTTGCATAATCTACACTCTCATCCCCTCCCTCTATATAAGAAGCAAAATTTTCACTTATAAAACGATAAAACAGAGCACCTAAGACATACTGCTTAAAATCCCAGCCATCAACTGAACCACGTACATCATTGGCTATCTGCCAAATTTGGCGTTGTAGTTGTTTTCTCTGCTCTGTACTTGTCATAATAATATCCTATTAATTTTTTATGTTACTTGTTTTAAGCCATGTAAAAGCTCATCTATTTTATCAAACGCCAAGTTGATACAGTTTTTTACGCTCACTCGACCCTGCTATATTTAACTGTTTTCTATATTTTGCGATGGTACGGCGAACCATTTTTACTTTAAACTTATCTTGAATCAAATCGAGGAGTTTCATATCACTTAGAGGTTTTACTCTACTCTCTTCCTTTATTAAACTTATAAGAAACTCTTTTATCGCAGCATTACTCACATCTTCATCTATGGCAGTTGTAAAGAACTCTTTCATGGCGAAAGTTCCTCTATCACAAGCTATGTACTTGTTTGCTATGGCTCTTGAGATAGTTGAGGGGTTATGACCAAACTCATCTGCGAGTGTTTTAAGTGTCAAAGGCATAATGCTTCCACCCGTAAAAAACTCATACTGATACTCAACTATCATAAGACCTACTTTATAAAGTGTCGCTTTACGCATATCAAGAGCATCTACAAGAGATTTTGCCTCTTTTATCTTCTGTGAAATAAACTCATGTTTTACACCATAGTTCGTGTCTATATTTATAGTTGGGTAGTAAGCATCATTAAGTTTTACCTCTATGTTGTGCTCATCATCAAAGTAGATCATCAAGTCAGGAACTATCTGTGTTGACTCCTCTTGATACTCTAAATTTGGAGGATTTTTAAAAGTAGAAATAATCTGCATAACATCACTAAAACCCTTCTCTTTTACATAACTATGAATATCTTGCATATGGTTAATAACTTCTACCGCTAAAGAGTAGTGTTCATCTTTTATCTCCGAACTATCAAGCTGAAAAATAAAAGACTCTGCAAGATTTCTAGCTCCAATTCCAAGAGGTTCAATATGTGAAAAACGGAGTCTTGTTTTTTCAAACATCTCTCCACTTATATGATGTGCTTCACAAAACTCTCTCTCATCGCCTTCATAGTAACCAAACTCATCAAGATTTGAGATAACAAACTCAGCTATATCCTGAGAGATAGGTGTAGGAAAGAGAGGTTTTCCTATCTGTTCATCTAAGACTTCATAGAGTGTTTTATGTTGGATAGTAAGAGCTTCTATCTGCTCTGTTCTTGAGTTGTTTACGGCACGAGAGATGATTTTTCTAGGAATCTTTGCTTCAAAGTTCTCCTCATATCCTGACTCAATTTCGACAACAGGATTCGCCTCCACAAAAGGGGACATAGCTTCGCCTAAATCAGAGAGACTAGAGTGTAGTATCGGCAGCCAGTTTCGCAGAGTGTTAGAGAGTTTATGCTTTGTCTCTACTGTTTGCGATTGTCTGAGTGCTGCCATTGTCTACTACTATCCTAAAACTTAAAGTTTTCGCCGAGATAGTGCTTACGAACATCATCGTTTTTCTCTATCTCATCACTCGTTCCACTCGCAAGTAGTTCACCAGATTTTATAACATAAGCTCTATCACAAACAGCGAGTGTTTCACGTACATTGTGGTCAGTTATTAAAACGCCAATCCCATAAGATACAAGCTGTTTGATAACATTTTGAATATCCATAACAGCGATAGGATCTACCCCTGCAAATGGTTCATCAAGAAGTAAGAACTTAGGCTCATTTACAAGCGCACGAGCGATCTCAACACGACGACGCTCCCCACCTGAAAGAGATATACCCTTACGATAACGAATAGGTTCGATGTTAAACATATCGAGAAGTTCTACTATTCTCTTCTCTTGATCTTCCTTACTTTTATCTCCAGCCTGTGCAGCAATCATAAGGTTATCTTCCACACTTAAATCTTTAAATATAGAAGACTCCTGAGGAAGATACCCTATCCCTTTTTTAGCTCTTTGGTGCAAAGAAAGATGAGAGAGGTTCTCTCCATCAAAAAAGACATCGCCATCACTCGCTTCAACCAATCCACAAATCATATAAAAAGTAGTAGTCTTCCCTGCTCCATTTGGTCCTAAAAGACCTACAACTTCCCCACTAGAGACTTCAAGGCTCATCCCCTTTACTATTTCTAAACTCTTGATACGTTTTTTAAGACCCTCAGCTTTAAGCGTGTGCATACTCTATCCTATACTCTCGTGTATCATCAGCAGTTTTTACAATCTCTATCACAGTAGTTGGTATCTCTGCATCTTCAAGAATTTTTACTAGCTCATCATCGCCCCACTCTACAAAGTGAAGACCCTCTTTATCTAACTCTTCAAGCATACCCAAAGAGATAAAATGTTCCAGTCCATGGTTGTAAAGGTCGTAATGATAGATATTGTTGTTGTAAACTTGTTGCAGAGAAAAAGTGGGAGAAGTGACTTCATCACTTCCTCCAAGAGCTTTAACAACAGCTTTGACAAGAGTTGTTTTTCCTGCGGCTAAATCACCTTTGAGGATAACTACACCCTTATCTATCTTTCGTCCAAACTTAGAGACTACAGGTGTTAAGTTCTCTTGTTTTAATCTATAAGTCATCATAATTTATGGCTCACTTCTATAATCTGTTTGAGTTTTTTCTTTGCTCTGGCATTTTTGATGGCTTCATTTGCTATCTCCAAACCATCTTGCATATCTCTTGCCATTCCCTCTACCATCAGAGATGCAGCAGCATTGATAAGAACTATATCTCTTTGAGCATCTGTGGCGTTTGAGTCAAAAATATTTCTCAATATATTGGCGTTTTGAAGAGCCTCCCCACCGATAATAGCTTTTAAAGGCATCTTTTTAATGCCGTACTCTTGAGGATCTATCTCAAACTCATGAACAATCCCATCTCTTAAAGAGGAAGCATAAGTAACATCACTAATGCTAATCTCATCCATCCCCTCTTTAGAGCTTACAACCATAGCAGATGTAGCACCATTTATCTCTAATGCTTCTAACATTTTAGGAACAAAAGCCTTATCAAAAACTCCTAACATAGACTTTCTAACACCAGCTGGATTTGTAAGTGGTCCTAGTATGTTAAAGATAGTCTTATCAGGTATGCTTTTTCGTACAGGCATAATAAACTTCATAGCAGGATGATGATTTTGAGCGAACATAAAAGTAAAGCCTGTCTCTTCTAAAAGTCTGGCACTCTGCTCTACACTTAGGTCAAGTCTCACACCAAGGGACTCAAACATATCAGCACTTCCACTCTTTGAAGTAACAGAACGACTTCCATGTTTTGCGACCGTTGCCCCACATGAAGCTACTAAAAGTGCAACCGTAGAGGAGATATTAAAAGAGCCTATCTTATCTCCACCAGTTCCTACTATATCAATGGCGTTTAGTCGTAACTCTTCAGATATAGGTAGAGGTGTAGCAAAACTTCGCATCACATCAGCAGCTGCTGCAATGGCATTAACTGAACTGTTTTCATTAAGTGTCATACCTACTAAAAGCTCTCTCATCTGCTCATCACTCATCTCATGGTTAAAGAGTGATGTAAACGCCATTTTTGTTTCATCATAGTTCATCATATCTCCTTTATATACTCATGCTGTAGTGATTTAGGTGTTGACTTTGCCGTTGGTATCTGTATAACCTTATAACTTTTAGAGTTCTCTAAATAGTTGATAGTTATAGTATCTCCAACATCTACATTTTTACTCGGTTTGACTGTTACACCGTTAATCTCTACGACCTTGTTTGCTAACATATCTTGTGCAATACTTCGGCGTTTAGTGATATTTACGGAGTTTAAAAATTTATCTATTCTCATTCGCTTATTGTAGGGAAATTAAACTGAAAGTTTTGTAAGAAAAAGCATAAAATCTCAAAGTTGGAACATTTATTGCATTAAAAACTAAAAAGATACTTTTATGCTCAACTTTACATCTACTCCAATGTTAGAAATCATCACTACACTTAAAGATAAAATAGAAAAATGCAAACCTAAAGAGAGCATAGAATTTGAAGTTTTAAACCCTGACTTCTGTACCTCTGAATATGCAGGAAATATCATAACACTAGAGGGTAAAGAGTATATCACTCGCTCTTATCAGGCATGGGTAGATTTAGCCCATTTACTTCACTCTAAAATGCTTACTCCTAAAGTACACTCTCAACATACCATTCTTATACGATATGAAAAACTAAACGCCGATGATAGTTTTCATAAACAGATTGTTGATAAAGAAGAGAAGTATGGCGAAGATTCTATCTTCTCTCAAATCCACAAAAATGAAGAACCAGCGTTTATCTACTACTATCAACAAGCACTTAAAAATGTGAACTTAGATAAAAGAGTTAAAATCCTAAATCTTGGGATCAATAGTGGAGATGAGTTTGAGGCTATCATAAACTACTCCAAAAACTTTCAGAACTTAGAATTAGTCGGCATAGACTACTGTGATTCAGCCATACAGAGTGCAAGAGAGAAGTTTAAAAACTATGATAATATTACATTTTATAGCCATGACATCAATGAACTAACTGCACTAAATCTAGGAACTTTTGACCTAATCATAAGTATAGGAACACTACAAAGCTCCAACCTAGAGTTTAACAAACTTCTTATGTCACTAGTGCAAAACCAACTTAAAAAAGATGGAGCAATTATATTAGGCTTTCCAAACTGTAGATGGATAGATGGAGAGATGATTTATGGAGCGAGAGTCAAAAACTATGCTTTTTCTGAAATGGGACTTCTCTATAAGGATGTGATTTTTTCTAAGAAGTATCTTCAACAGAAGAAATTTCGAGTGACTATAACGGGAAAAGATTATATCTTTTTGACGGGAACTTCTATACGGTAGTTGCTTTTATGGGTTACCATCGGGGACGATGGTAACAAGAGTTATTCCCTCGTTCCAAATGTCCTCGTTTGGAATATATTCCTAAACTAAGAAGCAAATCCACTACAAAAGCTATCTTTAGCAACAACTATCTGCTTCTGTCTCTCTTTACGTTTAGTGTCTTTTTCTACAAAAATCTTCTTACGAGTTTTTGGGTCTAGTTCTGTGTAGTACATAACTGCTGAGTATGTTGAGGGTGTAGGAGTAAAGACCTGAGCCTGTTCGGGGTTCATCTGTAACTCTTCTGTAGTAAAACGTTTTAACTCATGCATATCTTTCTCTTCACACCCTGGGTGAGCAGCGATAAGGTAGTAAGTAAGGAACTGTTTCTTTCCACTCTCCTTGTTAAGTTTGTCATACATCTTTTTAAAATCAACTAGAGTCTGTTTACCTGGTTTACCCATAAGCTCTAAAACATGTTGCTGTGTATGTTCTGGTGCTACTTTCATCTGTCCTGAGATATGGTTGTTTACCATCTCTTTTAAGTAGCTATACCCATGCTCTTTATCAGCTGTAATTAAATCATACCTCACACCACTTGCGACAAAGGCTTTACGAACACCCTCCACTTTTCTAATATCACGAAGTAGATTAATATTCCGACTATGGTCAACTTTCATTACCTTACACAAACGCTCTGCATCGACACACTTCATATGGTCACAAGTACCAAGTTTGAGTTTTTTACCACACTCATACCCATACATATTTGCCGTAGGACCTCCAACATCAGAGATAATTCCCTTGTAATCTTTGTACTTGTTAAAATCCTTAGCCTCAGCTAAGATGTTTGTCTCACTTCTCGTGCGAATAGTACGCCCTTGATGCACGCCAATAGCACAGAAGTTACACTCTCCCCAACAACCATGATGTGTCATGATAGAGAACTTGATAGTCTCCAAACACTTCACTTTTCCCATCTTCTCATAGTATGGATGTTGCTCTCTTGTAAAAGGAAGGTTTGAGTTTGCATCCATCTCATCTTCATTCAGATAGTCACATGGTGGCGTTTGAATAAGAAAACGACTATCAACAGGTTGACAGAGACCATTTGCAGATATTGGGTCGTTGTTGTCATAGAAATCATCAAAGAGGTCAATGTAGCGTTCAGGTGTATCAACACACTCTTGATGTGAAGGGAGCTGAATATACTCATATCTCGGCTCTTTAGAGATGTAGCAAATCCCACGAATATCACTATAATCTTCCTTTTTTTCTATGGCTTTTGTGAGTTGCTCTAAGGCTATTTCACCCATACCATATATCATGATGTCAGCTTTAGAATCAAAAAGAATTGGTTTTTTCATCTTGTTTGACCAGTAGTCATAGTGACTTGTTCGTCTTAGACTCGCCTCTATTCCACCTAAAACTAAGGGAACAGTATTTTTAAAGTAACGGCGAATAAGATTACAGTAAACACTTAAAGCTCTATCTGGACGTTTAGTATTTTTTCCCCCTGGTGTATAGTCATCAGAGTTTCTAAACTTCTTTGTAGCTGTATAGTTACTCACCATACTATCGACACTTCCACCACTCACACCCCAGTATAGTTTCGGCTCACCAAGACGCATAATATCATCAGGAGATTTTATATCTGGCTGACCTATCATACCGACCTTATAGCCCATTCGCTCCAACATACGACCAACCATAGCCACACCGATAAATGGTGAGTCTATATAGGAGTCACCACTTACTAAGATAACATCACAGTAGTCCCAACCTCTAGCATCCATATCTTCTCTAGTTGTTGGTAGAAAGTCTTTACTTGTAAAGGTAACTGTTTTTTTATTGGGGTTTTGATGTTTACTTTTGTGTCTTCTGCTCAAAATCTCGCCTTTTTGTGATAAATCATATTTGTTTTACACTATTTATATGTATAATGATACTAAATTAAATTAAAATAAGAGATTATATATGACTTACCCTTATGAAAACTTAGAAAACTTTACACTACCTACTCTCCTTAAACGCTCAGTTGAGCTTTATGGAGAGAACCCTATACTCGCTAAAGTTGGTTCTAAAGCATGCACATATAATGAATTTTTTCAAAGTGTTCAAGAGATGGTAAATCTTTTACAAGAGAATGGTATTTCAAAAGGGGATAAAGTTCTACTTCTAAGTGAAAATATGCCTAACTGGGCAGTAGCATACTTCTCTATCACCTACTTTGGTGCTGTTGTCGTGCCTATTCTCCCTGATTTTCATCCATCTGATGTTCATCACATCATAAGACACTCTGAAGCTAAGGCCGTTTTTGTGTCAGATAAACACCTCTCTACTATAGAGGATGCAGCAAAGAGTGATGTAGGTTTTGTTATCAAACTAGATACATTAGAGCTTATAGATGAACTTACAGATATTAGTTATCTTTCACAACTCAAATCAAAAATCTCTAAAACATCAACTGACATTACAGAACCATTAGAAGATGATTTAGCATCACTTCTTTATACTTCAGGAACTACAGGACACTCTAAGGGTGTAATGCTTTCGCATAAAAACCTTGTTACAAATGCTATGAGTGCATATAAACAGATAACCATAGTGCCAGAAGATAGCTTCTTATCTATCCTACCTTTGGCTCATACTTTAGAGTGTACTGTAGGTTTAACTGTTCCTATCCTTCATGGTTGTAGCGTTTACTACATAGACAAAGTACCAACTCCAAGTGTACTCCTAAAAGCATTTAAAATAGTCAAACCTACTATGATGCTAAGTGTCCCTCTTATCATAGAAAAAATCTATAAAAACAAAGTACTTCCAAACTTTACAGGCTCTTTTCTTATGAGAACACTCTATAGTATTCCTTTTTTCAGAAAAAGAATTAACAGAGTTGCTGGAAAAAAACTACTAGAAACTTTTGGTGGAAAACTGAGATTTTTCGGTATAGGTGGAGCTGGATTATCTCGTTATGTAGAGCAGTTTTTAATAGAAGCCGAATTTCCTTTTATCATAGGGTATGGTTTAACAGAGACAGCACCTCTCTTAGCAGGGAGTAATCTAGGGGAGACTATAAAACTCGGTTCTACTGGTCTTCCTATGGCTGGAGTTGAACTAAAAATCAGACATAAGGATCTCAATGGACGAGGTGAAATCATCGCTAAAAGTCCTAGTGTTATGCTCGGTTACTATAAAGATGAAGCTCAGACTGCTGAGGTTATGGAAGATGGTTGGTTCTTAACGGGCGACTTAGGTTACATCGATGAAGATGGATTTTTATTTATAAACGGTAGAAGTAAAAATGTAATCATAGGAAGTGGTGGAGAAAATATCTACCCAGAGCAGATAGAAGCAACTATCAACCAACATGAAGCTGTTCTTGACTCTCTTATGATGCAGAGAGATGGAAAACTTATAGCACTCGTTCACCTAGACTATGAATTTATAGACAAAAAGTTTGAAGCTGATAAAAATAGTGATACATATGTCAAAGAGGAGATATCAAAGCTCTTAGAGGAGATGCGTGTTGAGGTAAATGCCAACATATCATCATTTAGCAGAATGGTAAAGTTTGTAGAGCAGATAGAACCTTTTGTAAAGACACCAACGAAAAAAATTAAACGCTATCTTTATACTGACTAATTTTACTATATAGTAAAATTAGCTTTAGAAATGTTCGATATTTTTTGTATTTTTAAATATATCTAGTTTCGCTTTGTTACTTTTATTTATAGTATCAAAAGATTTTGTATATACTTCATATAACTGTTGTTCAGTTTTAGCCTGTTGTTGTTCTATCATGACTCTTAACTCTTCCTCAAAGTCATCTCCATTATAGTACTCATCAGCTGTTACTACAACTGTATCAGTTGCAAACCATCCAACAACACCACCTATAATAGCTCCAACTGTTGAACATACAGGTGAACCAGGACCACATACAAAGCCCTCAACTCCACCTACTGTAGCTCCTGCTGCTGCGCCAGCTGCTTTTGTAGTAGCTTTTATGGCAACTTTTATTGCTACTTTTTTTGTAAACATTTTAGCTATCTGTTTTGATGCAACTGCTCCAATAAGTGCTCCACTACTCACACCACCAGCTCTAAAACTAGAAGAAACTTCATTTTGAAATCTACTTTTCATATCTTTTTCACTGATATTAAGAAGTTCATTTACTATAAATGTTGTCTCATCTGATGTTGTATTTAAATCAGTTTGAACTCTCTTTTGAATTTGAGTCATATTTTTTGTTATCTCTTCTAATGCAAAGTTATTTACATTTGTAAATGCACTTTTAAGATGTTTATCAAAATCTATTGATTTAAAAAGCATCTCATAGACAAGTGTATTAAAGTTATCTTTTTTTTCCATTTTCAGATAATCTCTTGCTCCATCTGCACTAGCATCGAACAACTCTATATACTCACCTGAAACACTATAATGAAACTCACTAAAGTTTTTAATTCCTTCGCTATATACGGGTGCATAAGCAGTTGAAACTTCTTGATGGATTCTCTCTTTTATATTCTCTTTAGAGTTTTGAGAAAGATTTGAGATATATTTTGCTAACTTAGGAGAAATTTTTAAGAGAGTGTTTCTCATTTTAGCCGAATAATTCTCTCGCCCTTTTGTTGTGTTAACATCATAATTTTGAGAATCACTTACATAAACAAGAGCTAAATAAGAAATAAGTAAAAAGACAATACTCCCCCAAAACCATTTCCACCAGTTTTTAGTTCTCTGATCTATCTCTAATATTTTCTCTTTATTCTCTATCTCATTATTCATTTTCTGTTTCTTTAATTATTTCGTTTTTTGTAAAAATATCTACAAATTCTAAGATAAAACGACTATAAGCAAAGAGCATCATATAGTTCCCAAGAAGTTGTAAAAACCATAAAAACTTCTTGAGGAACTCATTATCTAACATGAACTCTGCCTTACTTAAAAGCCACCATTTAGTAGCGACTACTACAGAACTTGCATATGCCATCATATCTATAGTTTCACATTGAGAGTACCTCTCATTATCTATCATTTTTAATGTTGATTGTAAATCTGTGTGTAGATATTCAGGTGGTGTTTGATAAAGAGCAATAGTAAATAAAACACCAACAAGCACTAGAGAATTTATCCATGCAGTAATATTTTTGATGAGGGGAACTTTTACATTAGAATTAAAAGTTTTATTCTTTTCTAACAAGGAGTATAAAAATACTAAGAGAAAACTATCTATAAAAAATATAATTTTATCTATCCATGTAAACTGAAATGATACAAAAACTAAACTCATAGTAAAAATCAATCCAACAAAAATAGAGAGTATAAAAATCACCCCTTTACGTGTCCAAAAAAAGTATATCCATGAGTTTTCATCAAAGTAACACTTCCCAAGACATATCTTTTTTGCTTTGGCATAGGTGTAGCTATTGTATGAAATTAGTCCTAAAAACATAGCTGGAATGGCTAAAGAGAAACACCAATGTTTTGAGGTTTCTAGCCAAAGAAGAAGTAAAATAAATCCTATTAAGCTTATAGCTAGTTTTTGTTTCATAATTTCATTTATTATAATTTATGCTTTTGAAAAATTATTTCTTCTTATATTTTTTTTGAAGCCGTTTTTTAAGCCTCTGTATCTTATCTTTTTCATAATCCTCTAGCGATATATTTATATGCTCTATCTCTTCTCCGACCTTCATACTTAACATCTCAGACTTTTTCATAGCCAATATCTGAGAAGAGAAGATACTTCTATGCCCTGAGATAAGAAAACTAATAACAGCTGATAGAGCTGCATAGTGAGCTATATCTATCCCAAAAAGTTCTACTGCCATGATAGTAGATGCTATAGGTGTATTTGTGGTAGCTGCGACTACGCTCACAAAACCTAAGGCAGCAAAAAGTGAGATATGATCAGGTGAGATTATCGAACCAAAGAGATTCCCACTTGTAGCTCCTATGTAAAATATAGGGGTAATAACACCACCACTTCCACCAACAGCTAAGGTAAGAGAGGTGAAAATAGTTTTTAGCATAAAAGTGTACCAATGAATAGTTCCATATTCAGCTGGATTTTGACTCAAAGCATTCCCTATAGTATCCATCCCAAGCCCAATATACTCCTCACCAAAGATAAGTGTCATAATAACAATAATAGTTCCACCTACAAAAGATTTAGTATATGTACTATACTTTAAGCTTTTTACATACTTATGTGAATGAGAAATCATAGTAATCACTATGTCAGAGATAAAACCAAAAAAGAGACCTGCTAAAACAACCTTAGCGATAAGAACCGTATCTAAAGATACATCTTGAAAAAAATGTAAATTATAGTATGTATATTCGATTCCTAAAAACTGAGCTGTAGTAAAGGCTGCAAATCCAGCGATAAAAGAGGGAAGTAAAACATCATACATAATAATCCCAATGATAAGAACTTCCACACCAAAAATAGCTCCTGCGATAGGTGTTCCAAAAACTGTTGCGAAACCAGCACTAATCCCACAAATAACCAGTTTTTTCCTATCCTCTTTTCTAAACTTTAAAAGAGAAGATATAAGAGAGGCAACCCCTGCCCCTATCTGTGCACCAGGTCCCTCTTTTCCTACAGAACCACCAGCAAATATAGTAAGAACGGTAGCCAATGTTTTAACAGGAATGACCGATACATTAATCTTTCCATTATCCTTATGAACAGCAGAGATTACTTTTTCTGTTCCATGCCCTTCTGCTGTAGGTGCAAATGTTTTCACAAGCCATACAGTTAATACTAAAGCAAAAGGTAACAGATAGTAAAAATCAAAGGGCAAACTAGAACGAGACATCTCACTATATGCTAAAATTTTTAAAAATCCTGTAACAGTTGCACCAATAATTATACCAATTACAGAAGAGAGAAATACCCACTTTGTAACACTAAAAAAAATAGCAGTCTGTTCTGTTATATGTTTTTGTATCATTTTTTTGCCTATTGAACTATATTGTATTACTATTTTTGTTTTGGACGAAAAGCTTTTATTACATCTTCATTTGTCTCGATAAATGGACCCTCTATCAAATCTATACAGTAAGGAACGGCTGGAAATACTGCATCTAAACACTCTCTAATAGACTTAGGTTTTCCAGGAAGATTGATAATAAGAGATTTTCCTCTTATACCTGCTGTTTGACGAGAAAGAATAGCTGTTGGAACATACTGTAAGCTTACTTGACGCATTAACTCTCCAAAACCGGGCATCATCTTCTCACATACATTTTCAGTCGCTTCTGGTGTTACATCACGAAGAGCAGGACCAGTTCCACCAGTTGTTACAACTAAACAGCACCCTGCTTCATCACATAACTCTTTCATAGTAGATTCTAAAATATCCTGCTCATCAGGAATACATCTATAAACTATCTCAAACTCACTCTTCAGATAATCTTTCATAGTATCTTGAATCGCTACACCTGAAATATCTTCATATATCCCTTTACTTGCTCTATCACTTGCTGTTATTACACCTATTTTTATCATACTCATATCCACTCTCCTCTATCTTTTAATTTGTTTGCAAAAAATGATTTGCTTCTTTTATATAAGTTACTGTTGCTACTTGTAAAAAAAACTCTCTTGCTCTCTCTACATCTATTATCATATCTTTAGCACCTAAATAAACCTCTATTTTCACACCACTCTCTTCTATCATTTTGAGCTTATCAAGTGAGTATTCATACTCTAAAAGCTCTTGAAGTTCTGAAATATCTGTCTCAATAGTCTCTACAATTTTCTCTTCATAAGGAGAGAAACACCCCTTAATAAACTGCTTCATATAGAGTAGTTTACTCTTTTTATAGCTCATTAATTGTAAACGTTTAAACTTCTGCTCTTTTGTCTGAAAAAATGCAGGTGAAAAGAGTTGCAATCTATCTACTCTTTGAGAATTTTCAATCATTTCAACTGTAGCGTTCAGAGCCTTAATAGCACCATAACTAAAACCACAAATAGTGTATGCACTCTTATCTATATACTCAGAGAGGAGGTACTCCTCATTTTTTAAAGAAAATCCACTAAAAAATTTCATTTATCAACTTCTTTACATCTTCTTTCGTAATACTCTCTTTTTCTAAGAGTATTGCTTCAACTTTTTCTAAAACAGTTGGCATAGCAAGGAGTAAACTTTTACACTCTTGTTCTAATCTATTTAAAATATCTTGCTGCTCTTGTTCATTTGAAAGAAGTGTTTCACCCATTCCATATTTATCACACATATTAAAAACTATCTCTTTTGCATCACTTAAATCTTTCATAGCACTATTTGAGTGATCATTAAACTTAATATCACAAGCTACCATTCCTGCTAAAAGCATCTTCACTCGAGAATCTAGCTCATCTCTTGTAAACGGCTCATCTGTAACAGGGGTTAGCTTTTCGTTTGATAACATTAGTTTTTCAAAAGGCATATCAAAGTATGTTGCTACAGTTACTTTTGCAGCCTGATAGGTGATACGGTATGCTTTTTGTTCATCATTTAACATCTGAAGTTTTTTCTTTCCAAACATTACCTTGTCTTTCACTTGATGAAAATGCTCTATTGTTACATGGAAATCATTTTGACGAAGAGAAAGTAGTGCTGCTTCATTTACAAGAGCAGCAAGTGCTGCTCCATTAAATCCAACTGTCATATTAGCGATAATTTTAACATCTAAATGATGTGGAATTTTTGTAAGATACTTCATAATAATAGACTCACGCTCTGTTTTGGTAGGAAGTTCTACAAAAATACGTCTATCAAAACGCCCAGCACGAAGAAGTGCAGAGTCTAAAACATCTATCTTATTTGTAGCAGCAACAACTATCACTCCACTAGAACCCTCAAAACCATCCATCTCTGTTAGTAGTTGATTAAGTGTTCCCTCTCTCTCATCATTACGTTCACCACCACGTTTTTTTCCAACAGCATCTATCTCATCTATAAAGATAATACTTGGAGCATTTTTCTTTGCCGCAGCGAAGAGTTCATGAACACGCTTTGCACCCATACCGACATATATTTGTACAAAAGATGCACCACTTTGGTAGTAAAAAGGAACTTCTGCTGCATTGGCTACAGCCTTTGCAATCATAGTTTTTCCAACTCCAGGAGGTCCTACAAGTAAAACACCTCTAGGCATTCTAGCTCCAAAACTTTTGTAGCGTTTAGGATTTTTCATAAAGTCTATAATCTCTTCTAGCTCTATTTTAACATCACTTATCCCACCGATGTCATCAAAACTGACATCACTTTTCGTTACTTCGATAGCACTACTTTGAGTCTGCATTAACTCTTCTGATTTCTCTTTTTCTATACCATTGGCAGTAAATGGCAGATTCTTTCGTTTTTGAAAAAGACGAATACCAAGTGTTCCAAGTCCTAAAAATAGGACTATATAGAGTATATAAATTAAAATATTAGAGTTATTTTGAACTTCAACCTTATAATCTACAAATAATTTTGGAGTCACTTGTGATGAGGCAATTTTAAATACTCCATGCTTTGTTTTAAGAAAAACATACTTTTTTGTTACAATGACATTTGTTACTTTTTTATCATTTAACATCTTCGTCGCTTGAGATAAAGTAACGGCATCTGCATTATCCCGAAACACTGCAAAAAGAACTAACAAGATTATAATAAATGCAGATATATAAATAGCTATTCGATTTGTTTTAGACGATGACATAGTTACTCTCCTCTTTAACATCAAATTTTTCTATACTCATCCAGTTTCCTATCAAATCCTCTTTGGATTCAATAATTATCTTGTTAAAATGCTGATCAATTCCATGGTAAATACCATTTTTTTGAGACTCTACTAAAACTTCTAACTCTCCAGAAAATGCTTTTCTAAACGCTAAATTTTTTTCATTTACAAGATTTTGTATCTCATGTAATCTCTCTTTAGCGACTCTTCCATTTACCTCAGGTTTCATATGTGCTGAGGGTGTACCATCACGTTTAGAATAAGTAAATGCATGAAGATGTGTAAGAGGTAACTCCCTAGCATTTCTCATAGCTTCAAGCCATAACTCTTCACTCTCACCGGGATGACCTGTTATAAAGTCTGTTCCAATAGCATAGCCTTTGTCTGCTAAAAACTCAAAAAGTTCTCTATCTTGTTTGTAAACATTTCGTCTATTCATCAGTTTAAGCATAGTAGGAGAAGTGTGTTGTAGTGCGATATGCATATGCTTCTCCATCCAAGGTTCATCTAAAATCTCTTTAAACTCATCCCCTATTTGGATAGGCTCAACACTGCCAAGACGAATACGACGGACACCCCGAATCTGAGACATTCTTTTCATAAGCTTAGCGAGAGATGTTTTAGTATCTTGACCATAAGAACCAACATTTGTTCCCGTTAAGATAAACTCTCCAAAACCATTCAAAGCTAAACGAGAGATCTGCTCTAAGATTTTCTCCTCATCCATACTTCGAGCATCACCACGAACAAAAGGGATGATACAGTAAGAACATCGAAAGTTACAACCCTCTTGAATCTTTATAAACGCCCTACTCTTTCCAACAAAATCATCTACAATTACATCATCTATATGGTTTAAATCACCTGAATCATAAAATGGTTGCTCTTTTTTGAGAAGAGTATCTATCTTCTCTTTTTCACTCTGTCCAAAAACACCATGAACACGTTTTTCTTTTAAAAGTGACTCACCCTTAGTGTGTGCCCCACACCCAGTTAAAAAGAGTTTTGCTTCGCTTCCACTCTTCTCAACACTAGAGATATAAGAACGGACATGAGTATCAGCTCCATTTGTAACAGTACATGAGTTTATAACTATAGCATCAGCTTCAGCTTCATTCTCCGTCACTTCATAATCTTTCATAGATGAGATCATCACCTGTGAATCATAAATATTTGTACGACAACCAAATGTTTTAAAAAATACTTTCTTTTTCATTTAAAATAACTCACTATTATGTTCTATCTCTTCTTTACCATTCATTGATAAATTGAGTTGTTGTGTAGGATATGCTATTGTTATATCATCTTCGGCATTAAACGCCGTTACGATTTCTGTAGAGATAACACTTCTTAAGGTTAATGTTCCATAAGCATTTGTTAAGTACCAACACTCTATATCCATACCATTGGCAGCTATAAAAGAGAAAATTCTCGGTTCAACATTTGTATTTTTAAGACTATAATGTTGACGAAGTTTATTAAGCTGTTTTCTCGTTATCTCCGTGTAACCCTTAGAAAATTTTCTAGTAATCTCTTTTGCTATATGCATAGCCTTTTTATGATTAGAGTCATATGTTATAGTGATTTTCACTCCATCCCAAACTGTTTTCAGAGAGTTATGTGTGTAGTTCGCTATCATATGAGTAAAGATATAGTTATTTGGGATAAATATAATACGCCCAGCACGGCGATTTTGCATGATAGAAGTAAGTGTAATGTCTTCTAAGATAGTCATACGAAGCAGTGAAATATCCATAACATCTCCAACATATCTCATTCCATTCATATCTACACGTATTCTATCCCCAACATGAACACTTCCACCAAAGACGATAACAAGCCATCCTAAAATACTCATAAACCAATCTTTCATAGCGATAGCAATACCAGCCGATGCAAAACCTAAAATAGTTACTAAATAAGAGGCATTTTCTATATAGTTAAAAAAGAGGATGAGAATAATAACGATAAAGTTTGTAAATGTAATAATTTTATTTGCCATATAAAATCTTTCATTATCAGTTATATATCTTTTAACTACTAGTTTTAAGAGAAAAAAGATAAATATCACCACTAAAATTGATGTTCCAATTTTCATCAATCGGATAGTCTGAACTTCAATATCTTTGTTAATCTCTATCTCTACAATTTCAAGTCTTTTTTCATAAACTTCTAAAGCAATATTCATAGTATCTAGTGCTGTTTTAAATCTATCTAACTGAATACTTTTATACTTTAAAATTTTATCATACTTTCCACTACCATCTAATTGTGTTAAAGAACGATAAATTTCTCTCTCTTTACGAAGAAGTGTGATAAGTTGCTGAAGTGTATCGCGTCGTAATTTATACTCTTCAAAATTAGAGTTTAATGTTTTGATAACAGTCAAACCTGTAAAAATTTTAAAAGGACTAGTAACCCTTTTTGTATCCTCTATAACAGGTGGAATAATAAGCTTTGAAAATGGTGCACTATCTTTACTCTTTAGCTTTTCAACCTGAGAACCTAATATACTCTCTTTAGAGATAAGTGCATTCAACTCATCTTGTTCACTTAAAGTTTTTGCATGTTTACTTAGATAGTGGATTCTTTTTTTGATTTTTGCAAGATTTGTTCGTATATCTAAAGATGTTAAGTAAGATGAATAACTCTTTATCCAAGTACTATCCTTAGCTATATCCTGTTCAAGTACCGAAAGTTTCTCTTCATAGTGAGTTATCTTCGTTTTTTTCTCTAACTCTTGTTTTATCTCTAACTTTTTTTTCGTCTCTAAAGCTTGTTCTTTTTCTAATTGCAGAGATGCATTAACATCAACCGTAACTACACTCTCCTGTGCAAAAAGAGATGAACTTAAAAATATAAAAAGCAGTAAAGATAGACACTTGCTTATCATCGAGAATCTCCAAAAGTAGAGAGAACAGAGAGTATCATCTCTTTTTCACACTGGTTTGTTATCTTAACATCACCAATCCCTACAGGAATAATAAATGTAATAGCCGAATCAGAACTCTTTTTATCTAAGAAAAAAGTCTCATAAAATGTTTCTACATCTTCAATACTATAAGATACAGGTAGATTATATTTTTCTAAAAGTTTTTTTATCTTTAAGGCTTCATCTTCACTCATTAGATTCATGGCAACTGCTGTCTCATTTGCCATAACCATACCGATGGAGACTGCTTCACCATGAAGGTACTTAGTATATTTCGTCTCTTTTTCTATAACATGTCCAAAAGTATGACCATAGTTAAGGGCTGCTCTTATACCATTCTCTTTTTCATCTTTTGCAACAACATCAGCCTTTGTCTGTACGGCTTTTTTTATCATTTCAGCCATTGCATCTGGCGTTTGAAGATTGCTACTATTAAGATAATCAAAGAAATCTTTGTTAAATGTCACTGCCATCTTTATAACTTCAGCTAAACCTGCACCAAACTCTCTTTGTGGAAGTGTTGAGAGAAAATATGGGTCAATATAGACATCAGTTGGTTGATGAAAAGCACCTATAAGATTTTTTCCATATCTATTGTTCATCCCTGTTTTTCCACCAACACTTGAATCTACCTGAGAGAGAAGTGTTGTAGGAATCTGAACAAAATCAATACCACGCTGATAAATACTAGCAGCATATCCCGTCATATCACCAATAACTCCACCACCAAAGGCTATAAGTTTTGATTTTCTATTAAACTTATGGTTAAAAAGAGATTCTAGTATAAGATCAATGGAATCTTGATTTTTATACTCTTCACCATCGGGAACAGTGATTATATAGAGCTCTTTTGCCGTGATATTTTTCAAAAGATACCCCAAATGTAAACCAGCCACCTTAGGATTTGTAATAATTGCTACTTTAGTATCAAAGTGCATAGGTTTTAGAGTCTCTATCGTGATGTCATAAGAGTTGTCAACAACTTGTTTTAAAGGGATGTTTACTTGCATTATTTATCCAAAATTGTAATATTAGTAAAAGCATAAAGGCTTTGTATAGATAATACTTAAATATTGCTAAATAATTGCTAAATCAGAGTTGCACAGGAATAAAAATTTGATGATAGTCATCAAGTTTGTAGTAAAGTTTCTCACTATCTGTTGAAAAAAGAGAGTAAATACGGCGAGCTGTAAGCTTATGTGTAAATGGAAGGAGTTGAATAAAATTTTCTTTCTGTTTTAAAATTTTAATTGGATTTTCATCTTTTTCTAAAATTTTAATTGTTTTTGAAAATATAGTAGAGAGATTATTATAGTGTTCCACTACAAGTTCTTTCTCATCTTGATGCTCTCTCATATAGTTATAAACTTCTATATTAAAGTTCATCTGTTCAGATATATCGAAAATTGTTGCTGCAATTTTTTCTAAATCACGATTATTAGAGAGAATAAGAGCTGCCTCTTTAAGTTTAGAAAAACTTCTCCCTGAGAGTTTTAATACAGGTATATGAACTTCATAGAGGGCCTTTCGTACATAAGAGTCAGCAAACATCTCTTTTGAAACTATCACTAAACCTATATGGTGAGATTTTACATCATTATGAAAAGTCTCTTTTATATTTTCACTCTCATAGTCTATATTTACAACAATATTAAGGCTTCTATGACCTTTAATATACTGTAAAATTTCTATATCGGAGGGATTAACTACCTTAATAATTAAATTATGTTTAAACTTTTTATGCACATAAACAGAACGCCGAACAAGCTCTTTGATGGTTGAAAGTTTTACTATGCTCATATCTATGTAAAGCAGAAGATTTGTTCCAAAAGGCTCAGGAAACTGCCCTAACTCCCGTTTAATAGAGCGATAAACTGACTTCAATACCGATGGTTCACCCACTAAAACAAGTAAATCATTTGGCTGAATCATTCTTCGTCTTGAAGGCATTATAAGTTTTCTATTTCTATAAATAGCAACTATTCTCCAGTTTTTCTGCTCTATTGCACCTATATGTCTATAGACAAAAGAGCTTCCAAATGGAACTAAAACTTCCATTATCTCACCCTCACCTATTCCCACATTCTGAGCTATTACTGGTACATTTGGAAGGTAGTCTAAAAGTCGAGAAGCCACAAGTTCATTTGAGTTTACAAGAACAACATTTGCATCTTCATTGTGCATCTGCCATTTATTTAAAACTATAATACGAAGCTGTTTTTTAATAACACGAATATTTTTAATAGTGTTTTCAATGTCAATTTGATTATCCATAGCTATAAAAACCTGAATAAACTCCATCTTTAAAAGATTAGAGAGCTTATAGAGACTAGTAGGGTCAAACTCATAAAATTTAAAACGTGCTGGATTTATCTCTAAATGCTCTTTTGCCTTAGTCTGAACAACATAGTATATATTTTCGCTAGTGTATGTCTCACTTACACGCTGAATAAAGTGTTCTCCTACATCACCATCACTAATGATTAAAACTTTTTTCATTACTTTTTAATCCCATTTCGCTTAACTACATTAGCACTTTTTATCCATATATCTTTATCAGAGGCTTGCCACTGTTTATCTACAAAATAACCAGTTATCTTTATCCAATCACCCTCTTTTTGATTTGAAGTAAAGGATGTTTTATCTTCCCATGTGGCAATAATATCCGCATTAATACCGTTATATATTTTTGCTTCACCATCTACTCTAAAAGAACTAGCTTTAAAAAATTCTACCCTGTTTTGAGGTGTAAACTGTTTTTTCATTTTTAATTTTGGAAAAGGATTTGGCTCCTCTAATTTTTGATTTATCAAACATTTAATAGGTTTTACACTTTTTCTTTTTTTATCTATCTTTTTAGTTTTTTTACTTATTAGAAGTTGATGTTCTAAATATTTTATTCTTTTTAAATATTTTTTTTCTTTTTTTTCAAAATTTGACTCTTTCACTATACTATTTTGAAGTCTATTACTACACTGCTGTAATTTTTGTTCTGTACTATTATATTCATTTTTAAGTTGTGAAATATCTTTAACCATTGACTCTATTCTCTGAATTTCATCAGCATTTAACAGCAAACTAAAAAAGAACAAAATACTTAATACTATTTTCATAAAGAGGCCTTTTTCACAAGTTTAACACCCATCTCAACATGATGTGTATATGGAAACTGATCAAAGAGTGCCATTGCAACAATATCATGAGTTTTACTGAGTAACTCTAAATCACGAACTAATGTTTCAGGGTTACATGAGATATAGAGTATATGTTTATATCTTGTAGCAAATTTACAAGACTCTTCATCCATTCCACTACGAGGTGGATCAACAAATATACTCTCAATACTATACTTATTTATATCTATCTCTTTCATACGTCTAAACTCACGAACACCATCAAGAGCTTGCACAAACTCCTCAACACTCATTCTTACAAACTCTATGTTTTCTACACTATTGAGTTGCATATTTGCTTTTGCAGCATTTATAGAGGATTTAGAGATCTCTGTAGCTAAGACTTTATTGAAAATATTTGCAAAAGGAATTGTAAAGTTACCTGCTCCACAATAGAGCTCTAGCAGATCACCCTTAGCATCTTTAAACTGACTCATAGCCCATGAAACCATATGCTCATTAACTCTAGCGTTTGGCTGAGTGAAGCTGTTCTCAATATGTTTAAACTTATACTCTTTTTCAAAGATATGGAGTGTTTCTAAGATGTAATCTTGACCAATAACAACTTTCTGTTTTCGACTCCGTCCAATAATAGAGATATTTAAAGATTGAGCTATTTTTTTAGCCTCCTCTTGCCACTCTTCATCAAGCCGTCTATGATAGAGCATAGAGATAACTATCTCTCCAGAACTTGAACTTAAAAAGTCTATTCCAAAGAGTTTGAAACCTATTTTTCTCTCTGCTATCTCCAGTAAAAGTTTTGGCATCAACTCTGCTATGTAAACATTCACCTGAGGACACTCATTTATAAAAACTACACCATTTTTATCAATGCTATTCATAGCATAAAAAATCTCATCACCCTCATGCCAAAGCTTAAACTCACTTCGAGAACGATAATGTTCTGTTGGCGACTTAAAAACTTCTATATCTTTCCTGTAAAAAGGTAAAAACCTCTCTCTGTTAAGTTCTAATTTTTGTAAAAGTTGACCATCATAACCGAGATCATAAACTACACAAGCACCACACTTTGAAAAATGTTCACAATTCACTATAGACTCCTATTTTATTGAAGCAATCAGATTGCCGATGAGAAGATTCCATCCATCTATAAGTACAAAAACAAGTATCTTAAAGGGGAGAGAGATCATTACAGGGGGAAGCATCATCATCCCCATAGACATCAGAATAGATGCTACAACCATATCTATTACCAAAAAGGGTAAAAAGATTAAAAAACCAATTTCAAAAGCTGTTTTCATCTCACTTATTACAAATGCAGGAATAATTATTGAGAGAGGTACATCATCTATTGTTTGAGGATTTTCCATCTTTCTTATACGAAAAAAGAGTGCCAAATCTTTCTCACGAGTATTTCTAATCATAAAGTTTTTAAAGGGCAGAGCTGTCTTTGTAAATGCCTCTTCATAGCCTATCTGTTCTGCTAAATAGGGTTTAATACCTACATTATAAGCTTTTGTTCCTACAGGTTCCATCACAAAAAATGTTAAAACCATAGCAAGCATTACCAAAAGTTGTGTTGGTGGAACTTGTTGTGTCCCTAGGGCTTGACGTAAAAAACCAAAAACTATTACAAAGCGAGTAAAAGTTGTCATCACCAAAACCATAGATGGAGCAAGAAAGAGTAGTGTTAAAACAACTAAAACATTTAATGAAGATACAAGTTGCTTTGGTGAATCAGGAGCAGCTAAATTAAAATTCATAGTTGGTATAGTAACACTCTCTGCACCAAAAGCGAAAGATGCCAAAAAAAGTAAAAGAAGAAAAATTCTTAACATTATTTTTTAAGAGCCTTATCTAAAATAGACTTACTTTTGTTCATCTCTTTCTCATTTTTTGTACCATAAAAATGAAGTTCAACTCTACGATTTTTCTCACGCCCTGCCTTTGTAGCATTTGTTGCAACAGGATGATACTCAGCATATCCAGCTGCATTCATTCTTGAAGGATCAACACCATCAAGTATCAACTCATGAAGAACTGAAATCGCTCTTGCTGTTGAGAGTTCCCAGTTATCTTTAAAAGGGCTTGATTTACTTGGTGAACCCTGATCTGTATAGCCTTGAACACTTAGTTCCATCTCATTAGGTAACTCTTCAATAATAAGTGCAACTCGCTTTAAAAATAGAAGTGCATCTTGATTTTCAATAGTTGCACTTCCTGGCTTAAAAAGAAGTGCAGCAGGAAGAGCGATAACAAAACCCTCTTGTGCTTCATCAACAGTAATACTAGGTCCTTGAGACTGTTCCATCATCTCATTTGCATCACCAGCAGCTTGTTTTACACGATTTACTGTTTCACTTGTTTCATCTTGAGACTCTATAGGTGTAGACTCTTGAATGCGCTGAGAAGAGATCTCTGTTTTCGTTCCACCCTCTAAAACACTCATCGCACCAGAGAGAGAACCAATAGCTTCAGAGATTTTTTTTGCATCCATACTAGACATAGAGAGAAGAAGAACAAAGAAACATAAAAGAAGTGACATTAAGTCACCAAATGCTGCTAGCCAAGCAGGAAGACACTCTTCACACTCGGGACATTTATCTTTAGCCATACTTAACTCTTATGAATCAAATTGACTTACACGGTCAACAGGTGCTAAGTATGCGAGAAGTTTCGCTTCTAAAACTCTAGGTGCATCTCCAGACTGAATAGACATAATCCCTGAGACTATCATCTCTTTTATCATCGTCTCTTCATCATTTCTAATCGCTAAAATATTATAAATAGGAGTTCCAAAAACATTCCCAATAATAGCACCATACATAGTAGTAAGAAGTGCAACTGCCATAGATGGACCAATGGCAGATGGGTCAGCCATATTTAGAAGCATGGCAACAAGACCGATAAGAGTACCAACCATACCCATAGCTCCTGCAAGACCTGCCCACTGATTAAAGATAGAACCGTGAATCTTATGTCGAGTACTTGTCTGTTCCATATCTATTTCAAGGAGTTCACGAATAGTATCAGGCTCACTTCCATCAATAGCCATAGAGAGACCTTTTTTCAAAAACTCATTCTCTTCACTATTAACATCACCCTCTAAGGCTAAGATACCATCTTTTCTTGCCTTAGTTGCAAACTCAACCAATTTTTGGATTAATGCAGCAGGATCTTCTTCCCCTGGCTTAATAGCCTTCATAAAGATTTTTGTAAAAGCTTTCATTTGGTTTGGCTTAAAGGAGATCATCAAAGCACCTATACTACCACCCACAACAATAAGAACAGAAGGAATATCAATATAAGCGCCAACACCAACACCCATAGTCATGGCTCCAAGTAGAAGAACCATAATCAAACCTATACCAATGACCGTACCTAAATCCATTTAAAAACCTTACGACAATTTATAAGCTTATAATACCACAAAAACTCCAATTTTTACATACTTTAAACTATTAATGGTAAAATAGCAGATAAACTTCACATTAACAAAGAGAAAACAGAATGAATAAAAATGATATAAGTATAGTAATTTTAGCTGCTGGAAAAGGTAGCCGTATGAAATCACCTCAGGCAAAAGTTCTACATAGTATAAGTGGGAAACCTATGCTTTATCATATTATTAAAGCATCTCAAGAGATTTCTAATGATATAAGTATCGTTATCGCGCATCAAAAAGAGGCAGTTCAAGAGCAGATGGAAGCTTTTTTTGATGATATTACTTTTATAGTTCAAGATGCACAAAACTTTCCAGGAACTGGTGGTGCTATGAAAAATGTATCTCCAAAAAACGGAAAAGTATTAGTCTTAAATGGAGATATGCCACTTATCACTTCTTCTGCCTTACAAGGATTTTTAGATACTGATGCAGATGTAATCATGTCTATTTTTGATTTAGAAAATCCTACTGGATATGGTCGTGTTATCATCAATGAAAACAATCAAGTACAGTATATAGTTGAACAGAAAGATGCTAATGAAACAGAGTTACAAACTACAACAGTAAATGCTGGTATTTATGCTTTTAGTAAGGCTGTTATTGAGAAGTATATTCCTCTTTTAAGTAATGACAATGCACAAGAGGAGTACTACCTTACAGATGTGGTTGCCATGGCAAAAGCTGATAACTTAAACATAGCACCACTTCTTGTAGATGAAGAGCATTTTAAGGGTGTTAACTCTAAAAAAGATTTGAGTGATTCAGAAGAGATTATGCAAAATCGTATCAAGACTCAGTGGATGAATACGGGTGTAATTATGCAACTCCCTTCAACTATTTTTATAGAGTCAACTGTACTATTTGAGGGTGAATGTATAGTAGAAAACGGATGTCGTTTAACAGGAGAAACACTTATAAAAGAGTCTCATATCAAGGCAAACTCTATCATTGAAGACTCTATCGTCAAAAACTCAGATGTAGGACCATTAGCACATCTTCGTCCTGCTTCTTATATAGAAGATACACATATTGGAAACTTTGTAGAGGTTAAAAAATCTTCACTCAAAGGTGTAAAAGCTGGACATCTTAGCTACATTGGTGATGCAACTATTGATGAGGGAACAAATATTGGAGCTGGAACTATTACATGTAACTATGATGGTGTGAAAAAATACAAGACTATTATAGGTAAAAATGTTTTTATAGGAAGTGATAGCCAGCTTGTAGCTCCTGTTACTATAGAGGATGATGTTATGATTGCTGCGGGTTCAACAGTTCCTAGTGGAGTTCTGAAAAGTGGTGTTTTAGCGATAAGTAGAACAAAAATGCGCAGTATCTCTGGATATTTCTATAAACATTTTGGAAAAAAATAGCAAAGGTTACTAGCTTTTTAGCTAAAATATATTTCAAATAAAATT
>Ga0256837_1000588_pt1 | contig 29722 bp, 22 predicted proteins | sample 4562384metaG_FD_185976 | JGI IMG/M metagenome (GOLD analysis project Ga0256837, IMG submission 185976) | Hydrothermal vent microbial communities from Guaymas Basin, Mexico - 4561-384 | ecosystem: Environmental > Aquatic > Marine > Hydrothermal vents | place: Mexico: Guaymas Basin | collected... | reverse complement strand
GGGGTGTAGCGGGTAGGGATCGCTTTGTGTGACTGTGTGAGATAGGAGACGATAATCTCCCGTGTCCCCGCCCCCTCTTCACTCCAGACGCGTCGAATGGCACGGAGCATCTGGCTATGCTCATAGGAGGGTAGCTCTATCTCTAGGAGCATCATCAGCTCATAGAGTCGGTTGTGTTCGAGTGACTCTACCCCTTCATCAAAGGGAAGCCCATTGAAGTAGTTGCGTATTTTATTGTTGAGTTTGATGAGGTATTTCTTCTTTTTCTTTGCCATGATGACCCATTTTTATCTTTTTTGTAAGTATAGCAGGATAGTACACAATCCTTCCACTTTTGTGTTATACTATAATGAAAAGGAGATGGTATGATTTTAGACTACTTCAAGAAGATTTCGGTGATACTCGCACTATCCTCTACGCTCTTGTTTACGGCGTGTACACCGCAAGAGCGGGCATTGGCTACAGGGATTGGTGTGGGGACGGTTGCGGGGGTGGCACTCGCCTCCTCTACGACACCACGCTACTACAATCGCCCCTACTACTATCACCATGGACGCTACTACTATGGAGGGGTCTATCGTAATGGCTACTACTACTACCGTGGACACCGCTACCGACATGGACACTACTACCATAGGGGCTACCGCTACTACAACGGCAGACGCTATCGGGCTAGAGCAGGTCGCTATGGCTACTACCCTTCACGAAGCCACTACCAACGCGATAGACGACGCTACCGTAAAGCTCGAAGAGATCAGAGACGCGTCCGCTGATTGGTAGGAGATATTAGGCACTACGCAAAAGCAATCTGTGAGGAGGTATTAATCTAATTGAAAAAATAGAAAATTACTAAAAGTGCTATAGTAAATCTCATCTCTCTTGCGTCAGCTGAACTAAAAGTGCCTCACTAAACCCTTCAAATGGGGGGAGGGTAAGGGTAGCCTCTCGCTGTTTGGTACCCCACATTGGCTCAGGGTAGAAGCTATCATTCTCAAAGCGTGCCATAATATGCCAATGGAGATGGGGGAGGTAGTTGCCAAAGCTTGCGATATTGATCTTGGTGGGGGTGTAGTAGGTGAGCATGAGTGTTTCGATGGTGTCGAGTAGTTCATAGATCTCTAGTTTGAGTGGAGCAGGGAGTTGGCTCATCTCTTTGTAGGGGGTCTGGGTAAAGATCTTGAGCCATGGGATCTCACTGGCTTCGACCTCGATCCGTAGGGTGCTGTTTTCATAGAGTGGTGACATTAGCGTATCCTTTTGAGTCTGGTTGAGGTGAGCCTATAGATCGATGAGGCGTGCCTATTCGCTTCGCTGAGGGGTGCGATGAGGATATCGGCATGCTCCTTAGCAAAAGTCGCATCGTAGGGGTGATTACTAAGGTTGGCTGAGGTGGTGTAGACCCACTTGAGACGATTGAGTAGAAGCAGATGATGGGGGTTTCGTACCACACGATAGGAGTGACCATTGGGGAGGATAAAGGTCGTTTGCTTCATGCGTCGTAGACGGTTTTTGTGTTGCGAGGGGATGCGTGTGATGTGGGTGAGGGTCTTGAGGCTATTGAGTGCTTTGATATAGTGCTTACCGCTAGGGCGTTGTTTGATCTGGTCTAGCTTCGCTCTATCCTGAGAGACAAACCCAATCGTCGTATCGGTCTGTGTCACTATCACGCTACCCGCAAACATCCCCACCCCTCAGATTTTTTAGCATTATAACGGCATGGGGGAGGTGTGTCAAGTCGAGAGCATTGACACACTTTTAACATATTTTTTTGCTATGATTAGGAACTATAAAGGAGTTCTTATGAAACTGTTACTGTTCTTCCTCTTGACGATGCTAGGGGTGGCATCTCTCCCGACTATCACTACAGACCCTATCACTACCGATAAACCTATCACGCTTAAGGTATCTCTCCCGACTTTTAAAGTGGAGGCACGCTATACCCACCGTCCATTGGTCATCTGTCAGCCGAGGATTGATGCGGTCTACCGTGTGATCTCTGAGAAGAAGATAGAGATGATACCACAGCCCGCGTGGCAGAGTGCTACGAGCTATCAGTGTCAACTCAATAACTCGATGCTGATCACAAACCCTCCACAGATGGAGCCTTTTAGCTTTGAGACTCCTGCCTTTGAGATGGTAGAGTATCACTACTTTGCCAAAGAGCAGTTGCTTCAGCTTCGATTTAATGATCAGGTAGCCACGGAGCAGTTTAGCTCACGGGTTACACTCTATCGACGCAATGCCCTTGCGAAGACGGCACTACACTATACCCTTACGACCCAAGATAAACGGTTGCTTCTACTTAAGATCAATGAGCCTGTCACGGGGAGCTTGGAGCTACAGATCGATGCCTCCCTCTCGACTATCCACGGAAAGCACCTCTCAGAGTCTATCACCCTCCCACTCAACCAATCCCACCACACCCCCACGGCACTTAATGCCAAGAAGGGGGCGATGTGCTTGAAGGATAGCCCACGGATGGTTGCCAAGGAGGATGGAAGCTTTGCGATGCGTATCTACTTTGATGATACCTTCTATGACAATCCACTCAAGCCCTTTGTGCATATTGAGGGGATTGGGGCATTTAGCCTTACCAAAGATGTCTATATCAACCAAGCTGAGCGTATGGCAGAGGGGATAGAGGATAGCTACTACTATGCGGAGATTCGCTCAGATGCGTTTGAACCCAACCATACCTATGAGTTGACACTCTATGCGGGATTGAAGCACTACCGTGAGTTAAAAGAGGATCAGCACTATACCTTGACTACGGGAGATAGAAAGAGTAGTGTCTTCTTTGAGCAGAAAGAACCCTATCTCTCCAATCTTGGAGAGATAGGGTTCTCTAGTATCAATGTCGATCGTGCGACACTGATTGTGGAGCGTGTAACACCTGAGAACTACCGCTACTTTATCAACTATGTGGAGGGGGATCTTAGTGATACGGCACGCTTTAGCCATGAGATACTCGCCAAAGATATCTCACTAAGTAACCCTAAAAATCAGATCACCAAACAGAAGATCCCACTCAAGAGTCTTCTTACGAGTCAACCACATGGTATCTACCGCCTCACTATTAAGTATGAGGAGCCAAGAGAAGAGGGGGAGCCTATCGTCCATACCGCCTCCAAGGTGGTCTTTGTGAGTGATATCGGTATCGCAGTCAATCTCTCTAACGATCAGGCATTTGTCTCTCTGGTGAGTTTGAGTCAGGCGATGCCTATCGCTCAGGCTACGGTGGAACTCTACTCTGCGAACAATATCCGTATCGCTTCAGCTACGACCAATGCCTCAGGGGTTGCCATCATCAACCAAAAAGCACTCCTTGATGCCTCACCCAAGGTACTCATCGTCTCCACCCCAACCGATAGGAGCTTTTTGTTGCTCAAAGAGCCACTCAATGATCTAACACGAAAAGATCTTAAGCCTACAACGCTCTCCTATCTGGCGTGGATCTACTATCAGAGTGATATTGTCCGTCCTGCTAGTACGATTCATGCACTGATTGCAGTTAAAAATGCATCGTTCCGCTCCGCTTCTAAGCTTCCCGTCAAGGTGACACTCACCTCTCTCCTCCTCGATGAGACCATCGCCCAAGCGGTCTATACTACCAATGAGATGGGTTTGATAGATTTCTCTCATACCCTCTCTGCCTATGATAAGACAGGTCCCTATCAGCTCACAGTCACCCTCGGCGATCAGGTACTAGGGAAGAAGCGTATCGATGTGGAGGCGTTTATGCCCCCTGCGATTGAGAACCATCTCTCACTCGATAGATCCTACTACCGTAGTGGGGAGTTTGCGAAGTTAAAGATACGCTCTGCGTACCTCTTTGGGGCACCTGCGAGTGAACTGTTGGGGAGTGTGACCTATACGGCGACTGCGGTGGACTATAGCCACCCAGACTATAGTGGGTATAGCTTTACCAATCAGCTTAGAGAGGGATCCAATGAGCTTCTCTATATCAACCAAGAACAGGGGATCGCACTCGATGAGAAGGGGGAGACTCAGCTGATGTTGCCGTGTCGTACGACCCAAAAAGTCCCCTCTATCCTCAACGCGATGGTGGGAGTGAGTATCATGGACGATACCCAACCCGTCTCAAGCTATGACTCCTTTTTCATCTACCCCTATGAGCGACTCGTAGGGCTGAAGCTCTCACAACCTATTGTCAAGGAGGGAGAGGCATTTGATATCCATACGGTACTACTAGACCCCGTGACACACAAGCAGGTAGCAGGGGAGCTAAGTGTGATACTCAAAAAGATCAACTGGCACTACAGCTACAGTGGCGGACACTACAACTGGGAGCGAGAGTTGGAGGAGGTGAAGACCTTTACCACCGTTGCTAATCAGCCTATCTCACTGCGTGTAGAGCAGAATGGGGAGTTTCTCCTAGAGGTACATGACCGACTTGGTGGGCATAGTGCGACAGTAGAGTTTGAGGTGAGTGGGTGGGGCTATAGTAATATCTCACCCAAACAGGATCTCAAAGAGGTTGAGATCAGCTTTGAAAAGAGGCTTTATAGGCAAGGTGAACGCCTCCAAGCCTCCTTCACCTCACCTATCTTGGAGGGGAATCTACTCGTGACACTTGAGGGTGAGGGGGTCTACTGGTATCGTAATATCCCCCTACACAAAGGGGTGGCAACACTGGAGATCCCGCTTGATAAGCCGTTGGGAAGAGGTCTCTATCTCCATGCCACGGTGACACGCAAGAGTGATAGGAGTGCGACGATTATCCCCTTTAGGGCGATGGGATATGCCTTTGTCACGCCCGATAGAACGGCTCATAAGATAGCGGTAGGGTTGGAGTATCCCGTACACTCTGGCTCCAAGAGATCACTCCCCTTGCGTATCACAACCGATAGAGAGAGTACCGTACTTGTCTCCGTGGTCGATAGTGGGATACTCAATATCACCGAGCAGAAGCCCCCACACCTCTTTGCATTTTTTAATCTCCCCTCACCCAAGCGTCTACTCTACTTTGATCTCTATGATCGGGTGATGCAGTACTTGACAACAGGAACGATTATCGCCTTTGGTGCAGGGGATATGGAGCCATTAGAGAAGCGTAAAAAACACCTCCCGCCACCCAACCAAGAGCGTATCAAGCCCTTTATGCTCTGGTCAAAACTCCTCAAAACAACCAATAAAGAGGTCAACCTCTCCTTGGATATCCCTCAGTTCAATGGTAAAGCTACAATTGTAGCTGTAGCCATCACAGAGGATGGGGTAGGGGTCGGAAGTGGTGAGGTGGTTATCAAAGATGCGATTATGATTAAGCCCTCCTATCCGAGATTTCTTCTTCAGGGGGATCGTGTCACTGTGCCTATCCGTATCTTCAATACCACTAGCACCCCACAAACACTCACCTTAGAGCATAATAGCTCTGCCAATCTCCACCTACGCTACGCACATCAGCCCATAGCGGTCGCACCTAAAAGCTCTATAGTGGTCGATGCGATACTGGAGGCGACTGCGGTAGGTCGTGGGAGTGTGGGGCTTCATATCAAGACTCCTACGGAGTACTTTAGCCATAGTGCAGTGCTTGAGGTCAAGACCCCCTATCCTCTCCAGACACAGAGTTACCGTGGGGCGACTAGTAAAAAACGCACGATAGAGATACCCAAAGCCTACCAAGGGGGTAAGCTTATGGTGAGTCTATCGGGTAATCCCATTGGACAGCTTCGTAGTGACTTGGAGTATCTGCTCTCCTATCCTTATGGGTGTGCAGAGCAGACTAGCTCTAAGATTGCGGCACTCTTCTATAGTCGACCTTTTATGCAAGAGCATTCACAGCAGAAAGAGGCTGACAACTTCATCCGCCAAGGGATCAAGAAGCTCTCTCGTATGCAAAACAGTAAGGGGGAGTTTGGTTACTGGGAAGAGGGAGGCTATGTCAACCCCTATGCTTCACTCTACAGTGCAGAGGTACTTCTCTCCCTCGATGCGGGAGGCTATCCACTCGATGTGGTCTTTAAGGCATCGATACTTCAAGCACTCACTGCCATTGCCCAAGGTAAAAAGCTCTCTATCTCCTACGATAAGCACCATCAGGTCTACGCAGGCTATATTCTCGCGATACACCATGCTCTCCCAGAGAGTACCTTCAACCATCTCTATGAATCAAAAGAGTACAACAGCTACTACTTCTCTCGCTACTATATGGCGGTGATACTCAAGAAGATGAAGCATGAAGCACTCGCTCAGAGCCTCTACAGGAGCCTCTCTCGGGTGCGATTGTCTGATATTGAGCATTTGGATTATGGGGCGATTCAGCTGCGTCCATTTGCCTCAAAGCATCGGGATATGCTCCTTGCATTCTATCTGAAGTCTCACTACTTTAGTAAATCCCAAGAGGATTTTGATACCGCACAGAAGATCTTCTCCAAACTCTACTCTACCCATGAAAAAGCGATGGCATTTCGGGCAGTCGGTGCCTACTTGGGGGATGCGGTGAAGGAGAAGATGGAGGTAGTACTACATCTCAACAAGAGAAGTCATACCTATACGGAGTCGATGGCGACGACACAACCACTGAGTGATACCCATCTGGTACTCGCACCGATTTTGGGTGTGGTCAACTACAGTATCGAAGCCTACAAAGCACTCCCTCAAAAGCTCAAAAACCACCTCTCCAAAACAAAACCCCTCAGTGTGAAGCGGGAGTTTGTCGATGCGTCAGGTAGAGCAGTGGATCTTACACACTTAGAGCAGGGGAGTCGTATCTATGCCAAAGTGACGATTGCCAACTACCCTAAGCTCAAAAATATCGTACTTGTAGAGTGTCTACCTGCGTGTATGGAGAGTCTGAGTCAACGAAGGCTCAACACCCAGTCACAACCCTTTAGTGATAGAAACCTCAAGCTTGACTATAAGGAGATACGAGATGATCGGGTACTCTACTTCCTCCACCTCGATCAAAATATCACCTATCGTAACAAAAAACGAAGGGTGGTAGCAAACTATACGGAGATCTATACGCCACTGAGTGTCACGACACAAGGGGTGTGTCAGCTCCCTGCTCTCCAGATCGAAGCGATGTATGATAGCCGTATCAGTGATTATGCCAAGGAGGCATCGACTATCACTGTCAAGCCCAAGGGATTCAAGCAGAGTACCTCCCCAAAGGGAGATACCAAACCATTAACCCTAGAGGCGTTTGTCAAGAGGTTTTATGTGCTAGAGGAGCAGGGGGCAGCTGCTGAAGCATTTGTTCCTTACTTTCATTTTCCTATCAAGCGCTACTTTGGCAAAAAGCAGGCCAGTCGTGACTTTTTACTGAAAAGTAGAGCCAACTATAACAGCACATGGCACCATAAAGTCTATACGATTGAGTCTATCAAAGTCATAGAGTCCGATACCACCCACCACCGCTATAGTGTGAAGATACGCTTTGGCTATCGACTCACCAATCGTGCGGGTAAATCGATGGAGGGTAGCACAACGCATCTTTTGCATATCAAAGAGCATAAGGGAGCGTTTAAGATAGAGAAGATTGTGGCACTTTAGTGTACAATGACCCTACTATCCACTCAGAGGGTGGGTAAGGGCTAGAAAGCAAGATTTTACCTAACAATTTGTATAATCTTAGATTATATATAATAGACTATTTCAGGAGAGAACAATATGCTTGTAAACAAACTTTTTGACACCGCGATTGTAGGGGGAGGCGTAGCAGGAACTTCACTACTCTTTACCTTGGCACGCTATACAGATCTAAATGATATCATTCTATTTGAGAAGTATGATGAGGTGAGTCAGCTCAACTCCAATCCCAAGGCCAACTCACAGACACTCCATGTCGGTGATATCGAGACAAACTATACCTATGAGAAAGCCAAAAAGGTCAAAAAAGCGTCATTTATGGTCAGTAACTATATCCAAAACTTTGGGTGGCTTGATATGGTTGGGTTCCGACGCGACAAGATGGTCTTGGCTGTTGGAGAGGAGGAGATAGCGCAACTCAAGAAGCGTTATGATGCCTTTAAAGTACTCTATCCCTACCTTGAACTATGGGATGAGGAGAAGCTTCGCCAGATAGAGCCTAAGCTACTAGAGGGGCGTAGAGAGCCGATCTTGGCGATGGGGGCAACAGGACAGATTACGACAGTCGATTTCAAAAAACTGAGTGAGAGTTTTGTCCAAGAGGCACTCGATACACAAAAAAACATCCAGATGCGTTACAATGAAGAGGTTACCAAAATAGAACGAAATGAGGATGGTACCTATACGATTACTACCGATACGACTTCGTTTCAAGCCAAAACAGTCGTGGTCAATGCAGGGGCGTACTCACTGCTCTTTGCTCAAGCGATGGGCTATGGTAAATCCTATGCGACACTCCCTATTGGGGGAAGTTTCTTCTTTACCAAAGAGAAGCTACTCAATGCCAAAGTCTATACGATGCAAAATCCAAAGCTCCCATTTGCTGCGGTGCATGCGGATCCTGATGTGACCCAAGAGTGGAATACCCGCTTTGGACCGACTGCGTTTGCGCTACCTAAGCTTGAGCGATACCACTCACTCCATATCAAAGACCTCATCGATGCGTTAGGGATCGATATGGATGTGACCAAGGTCTATATGAGCCTACTCAAAGATAGTACTATTCGTGGCTATATTTTGCGTAATGTAATGGAGGAGATGCCTCTCATTGGTAAAGAGGTCTTTGTCAAAGATGCACAAAAGGTTATCCCGTCACTCAAAGCCTCTGATATCGAGTTTGCAGAGGGGTATGGTGGTATGCGTCCACAGATTATCGACAAGATTAACCATGAGTTGTTGTTGGGTGAAGCGAAGATTGAGGAGGAGGGGATTACTTTTAATATGACCCCAAGCCCAGGTGCCTCTAGCTCACTCAATATTGCGATGCAAGATGCCCAAGCACTCTGTAAACACTTGGGAGCGACCTTCGATGAAGCAAAGCACCAAGAGGAGATCGAGTCGCTTAAAGCGTAGGGAGGAGGGCGTTACGCCTTCTCTCCTAGTGCGACATCGATACTTTTGGTGACAGTGAGTTGTTGCTCCTGATACCACTGCGTCTGCTCCAACTTAGGAAACACCTCCCGCATAATCTCCAATGGACTATTGTCCCACGCTTGGGTACTCTGAGCGATACTCCACCCCAACGCCCCAATGACATAAGAGAAGATCTGGTTGATCACTTTGTAGCGATCTTCAGAGGCGATCCCTTTGGCTTTTTTCTCATCGCTTAGGATGCTTTTGATTAGCTGTTTACGAAGCTCTCGGGTGTAGTGCTGTTTGATTGTTTCTATGATTTCTTGATTTTTCATAGGAGTATTGTACTTAGTTTTTGATAAAACTGTAAGACAAAAAAGCCCTACCCTATAAAATCAAGGCTAACGAATTTAACCTTTATGGTTTAATCGCTGTCATCAAAAAAACACTAAATGAAGCGTGAGGTTTCTCTATGGTGTTGGCGGTAGTAAAGGCTATCTCCCTAAAACCCACCTCTTGAGCTATCGCCTCTAGTGCTTTACGCTCAAAGCCATAGTGGTAGACCCCTAAGTTGTCACTATGGAAGCTCCCATCTTCTAAATCCAAATCAGCAATAGCGATAAATCCACCGCTTGGAAGCATCCCGTAGAGTTTGCTAAAGAGAGCATGGGTATCTTCAAGGTGGTGGATAGTCATAGAGGAGATGATCCCATCAAAAGTACGATGGGGGGTGGTCTGGCTAAGGTCGGCCTCTATCACCTCTGTCTGGCAGGCAAACTCACTGCTCTTGTCTTGAAACTCTTTGAGCATAGAGGGGGAGTTGTCGAGTGCGATGACCTTGCCGATATAGGGTGCGACAAAGTAGCTCAAAAGCCCTGTCCCTGCACCTAAGTCCATCACCTCCATGGTGGGGGTTAGGGTGATACGCTCGGTGATGAGCTGTGCGATACGCTTGGCGTTTTGGACGCGTCGGCTACTCATATCCCATGATTTAGATTTGTGTGCGAAGTGGTCTGTTTGTGGTTTCATACGCTACCTTTGTGATTTTGTCAATAGTGTGATCCGTATAGTACCCAATAACCCCATAAATGGCAAAAAATCTATGCTATAATTAACCAAAAGAGAGGAGTATTGTAGATGAAAAAATTGAAGATTTTAATGGCTGCTTCTGAGGTGGTACCATTTGCCAAGAGTGGTGGATTGGCAGATGTGGCTGGGGCATTGCCCAAGGCACTACGCAACCTAGGGCATGATGTACGGGTGGTGATGCCTCGCTACTACGGGATCGATAAGCAGAAGTATCAGCTCAAGCCACTGCTTGGATCACTTGGGGTACCTATGGGAATTATGGGAGAGGAGTGGGCAGAGGTCTATGAGGGGGTGCTTCCTCAGAGTGATGTCCCTGTCTACTTTATCGAGTATGAGCGTTATTTTGGACGCGAAGGACTCTATGATGAGAATGGGGTGGCGTATAGTGACAACGACAACCGCTTTATCTTCCTCTCAAAAGCGGTGATGCAACTAGCCAAAAAGCTCCACTTTCAGCCCGATATCCTCCATGCCAACGACTGGCACACTGCGATACTCCCCCTCCTACTCAACACTACCTATCGTTCCGATCCACACTTTGCTCAGACTGCTTCTGTTTTGAGTATCCACAATCTCCAACACCAAGGGGAGTTCTATAAAGGGGTGATGGATGTACTCGATGTGGGGTGGGAACACTTCACCGTCGATGAGCTGGAGTGCTACGATCGGGTCAATCTCCTCAAGGGGGGGATTGTCCATGCCAATGCTTTCAATACCGTCAGTAAACGCTACGCCCAAGAGATTGGGACAGAGGCGTTTGGGTGGGGGCTAGAGGGGGTGGTACTCGCACATCAAGCGAAGCTCTTTGGTATCCTCAATGGCGTAGATTATGAGGAGTGGAGTCCTGCGATCGATCCGTTTATTATTCAGCACTACGATAGTGGAGCGATGGGGGGCAAAGCCCTCTGTAAGCGTGCTCTACAAGAGCGGTTTGGACTCCCTGTGCGTGCGGATGTACCACTCTTTGGATTGGTAGGTCGTCTCGCTGAACAGAAGGGGATTGGACTGTTGGCGGAGGCGGTGCGAGGATTGCTAGAGATGGATATACAGATTGTGCTACTGGGGACTGGAGAGTCGTGGGCTGAGGCATTCTTCTCTGAGATTGCAGGGGCTTACCCTAGCAAGTTTGGGTGCTATATTGGCTACCGTAATGATCTTGCCCATCAGATAGAGGCGGGGAGTGATTTCTTCTTGATGCCCTCACTCTTTGAGCCGTGTGGACTCAACCAAATCTATAGTCTACGCTACGGGACACTCCCTATTGTGCGTGCGACGGGAGGGCTTGATGATACCATCACCAACTATCAACCCCACCAAGGAAAGGGAACGGGCTTTAAGTTTTATGATAGTACCGCTGATGCACTCTATGGTACAGTCAAATGGGCAGTGGAGACCTACTATCATGACCCAAAAGGAGTCAAACAGCTTATCGCCAATGCCATGGCGGAGCGTTTTAGTTGGGAGGAGTCGGCGAGAGGGTATGAGGCGATGTATGCGTTTAGTCTGAGAGAACGGTTTGGTAGCCATCCAGAGGTAGCCAGATGAACCACCCTATCTACTACGATATCACCCGCTTTAGTGCCTTGGATATCTACCTCTTCAAGGAGGGGACACACACCAAGCTCTATGACCACCTTGGATCGCACGCTATGGAGCGAGAGGGGAGAGGTGGGGTCTACTTCGCTCTCTGGGCACCCCACGCAAGAGGGGTCTTTGTACGAGGAGACTTCAACCACTACCAAGAGCGAAGCCACCCACTCCAACGGCGTAGTGATGGCTCAGGGATATGGGATGGATTTATCGAGGGGGTAGCAGAAGGCTCTACCTATAAGTACTTTATCCAGAGTGACCTCCCCAACCACAACCCCAACAAATCTGACCCCTACGCCTTCTACGCAGAGGTAGCACCACACTCCGCGTCACGCATCTGGGATATCGAGGGGTATGTGTGGCAAGACAGAGAGTGGATGGCACAACGCCACAAACACAACTCCCATAAAGCTCCCATCTCTATCTATGAGGTACATCTAGGCTCTTGGAGGCGTAAGGTCGAGGAGGAGAATCGCTTTTTGAGTTATGCGGAGTCTGCGGAGGCGTTGGCACACTATCTCAAAGCGATGCACTTTACCCATGTGGAGCTGCTGCCAATTACCGAGTATCCCTTTGAGGGGTCATGGGGCTATCAGGTCACAGGCTACTTTGCTCCTACTTCACGCTACGGTACTCCTGAGGAGTTTATGGCGTTTGTCGATACGATGCATCAGCATGGGATTGGTGTGATTTTGGACTGGGTACCGTCGCACTTTGTGATGGATGGGCATGGATTGATGAACTTTGACGGGAGTTGTCTCTATGAGCATCAAGATCCCCGTCAAGGCTACCATCCTGAGTGGGGAAGTGCGATATTTAACTACGACCGCAATGAGGTGCGCGCCTTTTTGATTAGCTCTGCGATGTTTTGGCTAGAGAAGTACCACCTCGATGGTATCCGTGTGGACGCGGTGGCATCGATGCTCTACCTAGACTACTGCCGAGAGGAGGGGGAGTGGATCCCCAATGCCCAAGGGGGCAATATCAATACAGGAGCCGTGAAGTTCCTCAAACAGCTCAATCAGTCACTCTATGGGGCATTTGATGATATTATGATGTTTGCGGAGGAGTCGACCAACTACCCGATGGTGAGTCGTCCCGTCTCCCAAGGGGGGTTAGGGTTTGGCTACAAGTGGAATATGGGATGGATGCACGACAGCCTCAAGTATATGAAGCATGATCCACTCTACCGCCAACACCACCATGAGCATCTCACCTTTAGCTTTGTCTATATGTACAATGAGAACTACCTGCTTCCTCTTAGTCATGATGAGGTGGTACATATGAAAGGCTCTCTTATCAATAAGATGCCAGGCGATACCAATCAGAAGTTTGCTAACTTACGCGCACTCTATACACTAATGATGGTACACCCTGGGAAAAAGCTCCTCTTTATGGGAGGGGAGTTTGGACAGTTTGCGGAGTGGAACTATGAGCAGAGCTTGGATTGGCATCTTCTGGAGCTTCCCCTACACAAAGGACTACAGCATCTCGTCCAATCACTCAACCACCTCTACCAAACTCACCCTGCACTCTATAAAAATGATGTAGAGCCTACAGGGTTTGAGTGGATTGATGAGCAGGACTACCGTGCCAATGTAATCGCCTTTATCCGTAAGGGGGATGCGGGGGACACCCCTATCATTGTGGTGTGTAACTTCTCTGATAAGATTCATGCGGGCTACCCACTTGGGGTCTCTACGGCAGGGAGCTATCAGGAGATATTTAACTCTCAATCACCAGCCTATGCAGGGTGGGATATCTCCAACCCAACACCTCTTGAGACGACCCCTACCCCCCACCATGGACGCGATCATACACTCACCGTGACACTCCCTCCTCTTGGGGTTATTCTCCTACAGCAGAGAGTTCTTCAATCGTAGGTACCCAATTATTTATAAATATAGGGGATATTAGCTTGCAAACCCACTCTTGAACTTACAGGACTCTTTCTTGACGACGATCTCTTTTTGTTTCTCTTTGCGTCGAGTATCCTTCTCCACGAAGATCTTCTTACGGGTTTTGGGATCCATCTCTGTATAGTACATCACCGCAGAGTAGGTACTTGGTGTAGGGGTAAAGACCTGAGCCTGCTCGGGATTCATCTTGAGTTCATGGGTAGTGAAGTCTTTGAGTGCATGCATATCTCGTTCGGTACACCCTGGGTGTGCGGCGATGAGGTAGTAGGTCAAAAACTGCTTCTTGTCCATCTCTTTGTTGAGTCTGTCGTAGAGCTTCTTAAACTCCACAAGGGTCTCTTTTCCTGGTTTACCCATGAGTTCGAGTACATGCTGTTGGGTGTGTTCTGGGGCAACTTTCATCTGTCCTGAGATGTGGTGTTTGACCATCTCTCTGAGGTAGGAGTAGCCGTTGCGTTTGTCTGCGGTGATGAGGTCATAGCGTACCCCTGAAGCGACAAAGGCTTTGCGTACCCCCTCAGTCTCGCGTATCTTTCTAAGCAGATTGATATTGCGACTATGGTCGACATGCATCACCTTACAGAGGCGTTGGGCATCGACACAGCGGATATCATCACAGGTACCCTTTTTGAGTTTTTTGCCACACTCATAGCCATACATATTGGCCGTAGGACCTCCGACATCAGAGATGATCCCTTTATAGTCGTTGTAGTCATTGAAGGCTTTGGCCTCTTCGAGGATATTTTTCTCAGAGCGTGTACGGATGGTGCGTCCTTGGTGTACTCCGATAGCACAGAAGTTGCACTCCCCCCAACAGCCGTGGTGCGTCATAATCGAGAACTTGATCGTCTCTAGGCACTTGACCTTACCCTCTTTGGCGTAGTAGGGGTGTAGCTCTCTGGTGAAGGGGAGATTGGAGTTGGCATCCATCTCATCCTCATCGAGGTAGTCGCAGGGGGGATTTTGTATCAAAAAACGGCTATCGACAGGCTGACAGAGTCCCTTGGCGGAGATGGGGTCGTTGTTGTCATAGAAGTCATCAAAGAGGTCAATATACCGCTCTTTGGTATCGACACACTCTTGGTGTGAGGGGAGTTGGATATAGTCGTAGTTTGGCTCTTTGGCGATGTAGCAGACCCCACGGATATCACGATAGTCTCGCCCCGCTTCGAGTGCTTTGGTGAGTTGCTCGATGGCGATCTCCCCCATACCATAGATGAGGATATCCGCTTTGGAGTCAAAGAGTATGGGCTTTTTGAGCTTATTTGACCAGTAGTCGTAGTGGCTGACGCGTCGAAGTGAGGCTTCGATACCACCTAGTACAAGGGGGACGGTGTTTTTGAAGTAGCGTCGGATAAGATTGCAGTAGACACTCAATGCCCTATCGGGTCGTTTGTCATTTTTGCCCCCTGGGGTGTAGTCATCGGAGTTGCGAAACTTCTTGGTGGCGGTGTAGTTGGAGACCATTGAGTCTACAGAGCCTCCACTCACTCCCCAGTAGAGCCGTGGCTCTCCTAAACGCTTGATATCGCTATCACACTTGATATCGGGCTGTCCTATCATTCCGACTCGGTAGCCCATCCGCTCTAGCATCCGTCCGACCATCGCCACACCGATAAAGGGAGAGTCGATATAGGCATCGCCTGAGACAAGGATAACATCACACTGATCCCATCCGCGTGCCTCCATATCTGCTCGTGTGGTGGGGAGAAAATCCTCTTGGGTGAAGTTCGATTGGGGTTTGGTTTTGCCTCGTTTGCGTGCCATCTTAGGCGTCTCCTCTTGGGGTGAGTTGTCGACCTACGATGAGTACCGCAAAGAAGCGTACCGCCCAGAGGATACAGAGAAGGAGCCAAGTCGCTACAGAGAGGTCAAAGAGTGGCATAAAGTTCCAGCCGAACCCTGCGACTAGTGAGACGACGATACGCACCCCTACAACAGCTTGGGTGGCGTAGAAGAGTCTCTGTGTCCAGCGATCTGCGTGCATGGGGTTGCCTGAGTGTCCGAGTGTTACACGCGTTCCAAACCCAATGAGTATCGTAAAGACAAAGCCAAGCACTAAGCTATGGATATCGAGGAGGAGTAGGGTACTATCGGTTAGAAGTCTAAAAAGGTTGCTAATCCCCCCTAGGATAAAGGCGATAGGTACCCAGTAGAGGGCAGTGTGGAGTATCCAGAGAAGAGGGTTTGGATTGGGGGTCTGGAGTTGCCATCGCTGAAGCTCTTTGGCTACCAATAGCCCCAGTGCGATATCGGCGATAAACCCACTCCCACTATAGAGACTCTCCAGTAGTATCCGTACTACAAGCACTCCAAAGAGGCGTTGCATCAGTGTCTCATCACGACTCACTATCGCGTGGGAGAAGAAGGGTACCATGCGTTGGGCGACAGAGAAGGTGAGGAGAAACAAAAAGAGGTAGATCCCCATCTGTGTAGTGATTCCTGCGAGTAGCGGGAGGAAGAGTTCAGAGAGGATAAAGAGTAGATGAGAGAGTACCCCAAATCCCATCGCAAGGAGTATCCAGAAGAGATCATGCCGATCCTCCATCTGGGTGGTGGTATAGATCTTTTTGAGGATCAACGCCCCACGCAGATGCCCCGCAAAGACCATCCCCATCCCTAGTACTGAGAGTACAGGGGTCGCAATGGAGCCAAGGATATAGAGGGATGCCCCAAGGTAGTAGAGGTTGAAGACATCCATATAGGCTTTTTTCTCGAGAGGAGCGGTGGCACTAAAGCGTGGAAAGGTGGTAAACAAAAACCCAAAAAATGCAGGGGTAAAGAGCAGATAGATCAATCCATACGCATGAAATCGTGTGGGAGAGATCGCCATATGCATCACCCCTTTGTAGGCAAGCATAAAGATAAGCATGATAATAATCGCATTGACAAATGCCAAGATAAAAAATGGTTGATGGGGTTGGGAGAAGAAGTAGTGATCCTCCCCCTCTTCAAACTTCATTCGCATAGAAACTCCTTTGGTATCTCACAATATGTGGTATGATAGCAAAAAGTAGCTATCGTTTGCGTGTACAATAGAGCAAAGAGAATCTATGTTAGAATATCTTGGATAGAGTGTAGCAGTTTAGATAATAATGATAAGACAATAGCGTAGATAAAAGGGGAGCAAATGAAGATGCGTCAATCACTAATGGTTGTAGTTACGATGATGGTAGTGGGGTGTGGAGAGGGGAGTAAGCAGGAGAGTTGTGATGTAGCTCCTACTCTACGCTCAGGGTCATTTAGTGCCAAATCTGCACTTGATCGACACAATGCCATACGCCGTGAGGTATTTGGTGATGCCCCTTTGGTCTGGAGTGACTCACTTGCCCATTCGGCTCAGGTGTATGCGGAGCATCTCGCCTCAACAGGGCAGTTTCAACACGCTTCGACCAAGTATGGAGAGAACCTCTTCGCCTCGACTCACCGTGTGGGGTATCTTGAAGCGATCTATAGCTGGTACCATGAGAAGTCTCAGTATGACCACGCAACCAATCATTGCCAAGGGGTCTGTGGACACTATACTCAGATGATATGGAAGGAGAGCCGTGCTTTAGGGTGTGGTCGAGCGATCTATCGTGCAGGCGGGTTCAGAGGGGGGACGATCATCGTCTGTCGCTATGACCCTGTAGGCAACTATGTAGGGGAACGCCCCTACTAGAGGCAAAAACTACGCGAGGTAGTCTTGGAGTGCTTTGGGGGCGAGTTTTCCTTGAGTCGCTTTAAGCTCTTGTATCGCCATCGCTGTGGCTTTTGCAGCGGCGATGGTGGTGAAGTAGGCGACATTATTGGAGAGTACAGATTGTCTGATACGCTTTGCATCACTCTTGCTTGCGACATTGTCACTGGTATTGATAGCAAGTGCGATCTCTTCGTTTTTGATCATATCATCGATATTGGGGCGACCCTCTGAGATCTTGAGGACTTTGGTTGAGGCGATACCTGCCTCTTGGAGTGCAGTGTGTGTCCCCGAAGTCGCAACAATCTCGAATCCAAGATCTAAGAACATCTGACCGATATCTCCTGCGTGTACCTTATCACTCTGTGTTAGTGAGATAAAGAGTTTGCCCTCTAGTGGGATATTGTTTTTGCTAGCAAATTGACTCTTGGCAAAACTCATCCCGAAGTTATCACTAATTCCCATTACTTCACCTGTGGACTTCATCTCTGGCCCAAGGATAAGGTCTGATCCTGGAAGTTTGTTGAAGGGGAAGACTGCCTCTTTGACTGCAACATGCCCTTTGAGGTTTGGCTCCATAATCTTCTTGTCAAAGTTGACGACATTGAAGGTGTCATAGAATTTCAATGCCTCTTTGAGATCTCCTTGGAGCATCACACGGGTAGCGACTTTGGCAAGTGGTAACCCTGTCGCTTTGGAGACAAACGGAACGGTACGAGAGGCTCTTGGGTTGACCTCGATAAGGTAGATGCTCCCTTTGTGGATCGCATACTGGATATTCATCAGACCCACAACACCAAGTCCTAGTGCAATTTTGGCTGTCTGCTCTTTGACCTCCTCTTGGAGTTGGGCAGAGATGGAGACAGGAGGGAGTGAACACGCCGAATCCCCTGAGTGGATCCCCGCCTCTTCGATATGTTGCATCACAGAGCCGATATAGACCTCTTTGCCATCACAGATTGCATCGACATCGAGTTCGATGGCATTATCAAGGAACTTATCGATGAGTACAGGGGCATCATTGGAGACGGAGACGGCTTCATCCATATACTCACGAAGCTCACTGTCACTATAGACGGTCTTCATCCCACGCCCACCAAGAACAAAGCTTGGACGCACGAGTACAGGGTAGCCGATGCGGTTGGCGATACCGAGTGCTTCATCTTTGGCAAAGGCAGTACCGTTGTCTGGTTGTTTGAGTCCTAGCTCTGTGATAAAGGAGGAGAAGAGTTCTCTATCCTCTGCTAGGTCAATCACCTTAGCCGTCGTACCTGAGATATTGGCACCAATAGCCGTGAGGTTCTTAGCAAGCTTCAGTGGAGTCTGCCCCCCAAAGTGGACGATAACCCCATCAGGCTTCTCTAGGTCAATTACATTACGCACATGCTCAAAATCAATCGGCTCAAAGTAGAGGGTGTCTGAGGTGTCGTAGTCGGTTGAGACAGTCTCTGGGTTACAGTTGTACATGATCGACTTCATTCCCATATCGGCAATAGCAAAGGCAGCATGTACACAACAGTAATCAAACTCAATCCCCTGTCCGATACGGTTTGGTCCCCCACCAATGACGAGTACCTTCTTCTCCTCACTGCTCTCTTTTGGGGCTTGAGGGAGTGACATGATATTGGTCGTGGAGTAGAGGTAGGGGGTGAGTGCCTTAAACTCTGCTCCACAGGTATCGACCTCATTATACTCAAGAGCGATGCCTAGCTTCTCTCTAGCCGTATAGATATCATTCTCTGTGAGGGTTAGCCCCTCTTTGCTATTGATAACTTGGGCAATCATCGCATCAGAGAACCCTTCACTCTTGACCTCTCGTAGGCGTGAAGCATCGGAGAGTAGGGCGATATCCATCGCTTTTTCGCGTTGGGCAAGCGCTTCGAGTTGATAGAGGAACCACTGGTCTATCTGGCACAACTCAAAGATCTCCTCCACACTCATACCGCGTCGAAGTCCCTCAAAGACATAGAGCATACGACTCTCATTGGGTCGTCGAATCTCACGGAGAAGTGTCTCCTCATCACATGCGATAGGGTTGAAGCCTATGAGGTCTGTCTCAAGTGAGCAGAGGGCTTTTTGGAAGGACTCTTTGAAGGTGCGTCCCATACTCATCGCCTCACCCACAGACTTCATCGCCGTGGTGAGGGTGGAGTTTGCCATCGGGAACTTCTCAAAGGTGAAGCGTGGGAGCTTGGTGACGACATAGTCAATCGTCGGTTCAAAACTTGCAGGTGTCCCTGTGATGTCATTGGTGATCTCATCAAGGGTAAAGCCCACAGCAAGTAGTGTGGCGACTTTGGCGATAGGGTACCCTGTCGCTTTGGAAGCGAGTGCTGAGGAGCGACTCACCCGTGGGTTCATCTCGATGACGATCATCCGCCCTGTTTTTGGATTGATGGAGAACTGTACATTGGAGCCACCTGTATCGACCCCCACTTCTCGCAAGATCTTGAAGGAGGCATCTCGCATATTTTGGTACTCTTTATCAGTAAGTGTCAAGGCTGGGGCGATGGTGATACTATCGCCTGTATGGACACCCATTGGATCGAAGTTTTCGATAGAGCAGACGATGATACAGTTGTCCGCTCTATCACGGATCACCTCCATCTCATACTCTTTCCATCCAAGGAGTGACTCCTCAATCAAGATCTCACTGATAGGACTCGCTTCAAGTCCACCACGAACGATCTCTTTATACTCATCCATATTGTAGGCGACCCCAGAGCCACCTCCCGCCATGGTAAAGGAGGCACGGATAATAAGAGGAAATCCAATCTTTTTGGCCGCATCGAGTGCTTCATCCATATTGTAGGCGTATTGAGAGATTGGTAGATCCATACCGATTTTGATCATCGCCTCTTTAAACTCTTGTCTATCTTCACCCTTTTTGATAGCTGCTGGGGTAGCACCTAGAAACTCAATCCCCTCAAGCATTCCCAACTCATGCATATCCATCGCAACATTGAGTGCGGTCTGCCCACCCATTGTCGGGAGGATTGCATCCACTCCCTCTTGTTTGATAATTTTGGAGATGACCTCTGGAGTGATAGGCTCGATATAGGTACGATCAGCAAACTCAGGGTCTGTCATAATCGTCGCAGGGTTTGAGTTGATAAGAACGACTCGATACCCTAGCTCTTTAAGTGTTTTGGCTGCTTGTGTCCCTGAGTAGTCAAATTCACAGGCTTGACCAATAACAATAGGTCCTGAACCGATCAGTAAAATAGTTTTGATGTCTTCGCGTTTTGGCATGGAGAGTACCCTTGATTTTTAGTTTGAGATTGTACCAAAATCAGACCCAAAAAGCCCTTAAAAAAGTGCTAAAAGAGGTCTAGTCCCGTTGGTTCTACCCGTCTTCTTTTAGGTGGTTTCGGGGTTGGTTTAGGTTTTTTGGGGAGGGTGATACTCTCTGGTGGTGGTGGGGTTGGCTCTATAATCGTCTCTTGTGTCTGGTCGATACGGCTGGGGATACTTGAGACGGCAGGGAGTGTCTGGTTTGCCTCGGGTGGGAGTATCACTGTGAGATTACTCTCTTTGGTTGAGGGGATACTACTAGCGTGTTGAGCGGTGAATTGGGTTCTGTTGCTATCAAAGTTCTGGGTGAGGGTCGCCTTGGCATCATTGATAAGAAAAAAGGTCTTGGGGTGGAAGATGTCACTATGGGTTTGGATATAGGCTATCTTATAGGAGCTCTGTACCTCGACTCTGGAGACAACCCCTACAGGAATATGGGCAAAAAAGATCGCATCGAGTCCTGAGGTAATGACCTTGTCTCCCACCTCAATCTTGTGCCACTTAGGGATAAATTTGATAATCATACGATTCTCCCCCGCCCCAATAGCGATCCCTGGTGCATGCTCCTCTCCAACAAAGACCGCAAACCGACAGCTATTGTCTGAGGTGAGGTAGCCATAGAGCTGATCACTATGTACCTGTGCCACCCCCGCAACTACACTCCCTTGGATCAATCCGTAGAGCTTATCTTCTTTGAGGGCTTTGGGTTTGGTGAGGATGATTTGGGAAAAGCTATTGAGCTTGACATAGGAGATGGTCTGTGCGATAGAGATGGAGTGGATCGGGAGTCGTGAGAGGTCAGGGAGGGTTGTGTAGATATCTTTGACCTGTTTGATATAGTGTGTCTGCTCTAGGAGGCGTGTGCGTAGGATACGGTTCTCACGGCTGAGTTTCTCAATAGACTCTTGCTGGAAGAGGTAGCTACTACTCTTATCCTCTAGCTCTTGGGTGAAGTGTTTGTAGTGTTGTTTGATCGGGTTGATAATCCCCAACAAGGCATCAGTGATACGCTTGTCGTTTTGGGTAAGAAAGAGTGTCAAAACCAGCAGAAGGACTGCAATGGTAATGAGCTTAGTAGAGTTAGTCTTCATAAGCCGTTTGTTGGAGTAGGTCAAGTTCGTCGAGTGCTATTCCTGTCCCTTTGGCGACTGCGAGGAGGGGGTCTTCTGCGATGTAGACAGGAAGATTGACGATATCAGAGAGATACTTATCAAGCCCTCGGATCAACGCCCCGCCACCTGTGAGGACAATCCCATTCTCGACGATATCTCCTGCAAGCTCTGGTGGAGTCTTCTCTAGGACATCTTGAAGGGCTTGGGCAACCTCCTCTAGGGAGTCTTTCATCGCTGAGCGGATATGCTCAGAGGTGACTTCGATAGAGACAAGGCTCCCTTCGACTTGATCTCTACCGCGTACAGAGGTGGAGATATCCTCTTCGAGAGGGATCGCAGTACCGATTGTGATCTTTAGCTCCTCAGCAACACGGTCACCGATAAGGAGGTTGAAGTTGCGTTTGATATAGTCTACGATCGCTTGATCGAGGTTATCCCCTGCGACACGGATCGATTTACTAAGTACCAATCCCCCAAGAGAGATCACCCCAATCTCTGTCGTACCCCCACCGATATCAACAACGAGGTTTCCGTTTGGCTCTTTGACAGGGATCCCTGCCCCAATCGCTGCTGCCATTGGCTCTTCGATGAGATAGACATAGCGTGCCCCTGCATTCTCCGCAGAGTCTTTGACGGCACGACGCTCTACCTGTGTCAATCCATAGGGGACACAGATGATAATCCGAGGACTAAAGAAGCCTTTTCGTTTGTGTGCCTTTTCGATAAAGTAACGAATCATCATCTCTGTGATCTCAAAATCTGCAATCACCCCATCTTTCATCGGTCGGATCGCTTTGATATTGCCAGGGGTCTTACCGACCATATCTTTCGCTTCTTGTCCTACTGCTAAGATGCGTTGCTGTCCATGCTTATCGTACTGTATCGCCACAACAGAGGGTTCATTGATACAGATACCTCTCCCTTTGATCAGTACGAGTGTATTTGCCGTCCCTAAGTCAATCGCCAAATCGCTTGAAAACATACCTAATATTTTTTTGAACATCTCTCTATCCTTTTTACTTAGCTTGCGTAGCTTACGCGATTTGTTTGTCTCTGATGTAGAGTGGTTTTGCTTGGTTACATACGACATCTTGGGTGATGATGACCTCATAGCCTTCTAGTTCGGGTAGTTCATACATGATATCGAGTAGTATCTCCTCAAGGATAGAACGAAGTCCTCTCGCCCCTGTCTTTCGCTCAATCGCTTTTTGAGCAATGTTAAGGAGGGCATCCTCTTCAAACTTGAGTGATACGGTGTCTATAGCAAAGAGTTTTTGATACTGCTTGACCAGTGAGTTTTTGGGTTCGACGAGGATACGCACCATATCCTCTTGGGTGATCTCTCCAAGGGTTGCATGGATATGAAGACGACCAATAAGCTCAGGGATCAACCCAAAAGATACCAAGTCTTCTGACTCGACAAGATGAAGGAGATTCTGCTCCTCTTTTTTGGAGCGTTTGCTCTGTCCAAATCCAAGGGTATTACTTCCGAGTCTGCGTTTGAGGATATCATTGAGTCCATCAAAGGCACCACCACAGATAAAGAGGATATTGGAAGTGTCAATCTGGATAAAGTCTTGGTTTGGGTGTTTGCGTCCACCCTTTGGTGGGATATTAACTACTGAGCCTTCAATCAACTTCAAGAGTGCTTGCTGGACTCCTTCGCCTGAGACATCACGCGTAATGGAGCGATTCTCTCCCATGCGTGCGACCTTATCGACCTCATCAATAAAGACAATCCCTTGCTCTGCAAGTTTTGGATCACCATTAGCTTCCATCAGGAGCTTTGTGAGGATATTTTCTACATCTTCACCTACATAGCCCGCCTCAGTGAGGTTGGTTGCATCGGCAATAGCGATAGGGACATTGAGAAACTTCGCAATAGTCTGAGCAAGGAGGGTCTTCCCTGAACCTGTAGGACCAATAAGGAGTACATTTGATTTGGCTATCTGTGTATCATCCTCACTAACGGTCTCTCTAAAGATACGCTTATAGTGGTTGTAGACCGCTACGGCGAGGGTCTTTTTGGCATTCTCTTGACCGATAATATACTCATCGAGTAGGGCATTGATCTCTTTGGGGGTATAGAGTGTTGGAGTACCACTCGTAGTAGGGGTTGCCTCAGGCTCCTCCTCACCAAAGAGGATCTTATAGGCAGATACGACACAGTTTGAGCAGATATAGACACGCTCTCCTGCGATAAGTGGATTCTCTTCACTCTCTACTGTAGCACAGAAGCTACACTGTTTGATTGACATTATTCTTTATCCTCTTGATTGATATTCTTGGTGTGTGCGTTTAAAGGGGATACCCCGCTTAGAGTGTTGTATAAAGGCACAGAGTTGTTTAACTTTGCTTGATTGGGTAGTGTTGAGAAGTTCTTGAGCAACCTCTTGGAGTGGTCTATTGTGTTCAAATAGCTCACGGTAGGCGACTTTAAGCTCATTGATCTCTTCTCGATTGACTCTGCGTCGTAGTCCTGTAAGATTGAGTCCTCTTAGGGATGCGCGATTACCTTCTGCTAGACAGAATGGAGGGACATCTTGTGCCAAGGCACTCGCCCCACCAATCATCGCATAATCTCCAATATGGACAAACTGATGGACAGGGGTTGTTCCACCCACAACGACATAGTCCCCTAACTCCACATGCCCTGCGAGTGCAGAGCCATTAGCAAGGATACAGTGGTTACCCATCTTGACATCGTGTCCGAGATGGACATAGCCCATGAGCAGGTTGTTGTTACCTATCTTGGTGATAGAGCCACCCCCTTGGGTACCAGGGTTGAGGAGGGTAAACTCTCGAATGGTATTGTTATCACCAATGATAAGTTCAACCTCCTCTCCTGCAAACTTCAAGTCTTGGGGGATTGTCCCAATCGCTGCGTGAGAGAAGATATGGTTACCCGATCCAATGGTCGTATTGCCTGCGATAAGTGTATGGGAGTCGATCGTGGTGTTCTCCCCTATTGTCACGCCTGATCCAATGATACTGAAGGCTCCAATAGAGACACCGCTACCCAAGATAGCACCCTCTTCGATAATGGCAGTGGGGTGGATAAGCGACATGCTATTACTTATCTACAATCATAGCTTTGAGCTGGGCTTGTGCTACAAGCTTCTCATCGACATAGGCTTTGGCATCGAGATTCCATACCGCCCCTTTATTTTTGATTACGGTGAGTTTGTAGACGAGTTTGTCTCCTGGTGTGACAGGGGCACGGAATTTTGCTTTATCGATACTCATAAAGTAGACGACTTTATTCTCAATCTCCTCTTGGGATGCGTTATCCATACTTTTAAAGGCGAGTACACCGCCTGCTTGTGCCATCCCTTCGATGATCATCACACCAGGGTAGATAGGGTGGTCAGGGAAGTGTCCTTGAAAGACAGGTTCAGAGATAGAGATATTTTTATACCCCTCGATACTCTCTCCTTTGACAAGATCAGTAATTCGGTCTACGAGAAGAAAAGGGTAGCGGTGAGGAAGTATCTTTTGGATTTCAACAACATTATAAAGCAATGGAGTACCTTTGGGAAAATTTTTGGTACATTTTAGCATAAGAATGGTAAAAGATTGATTTATAAATCAACCAATACCTCCTTGACATCCTCATAGGTGTGGCTTTGGCAGAGAAGCTCGATTTTCCCCTCAGGTATGGTGGCAACGACAAGGAGTGTAGAGAGGCTATAGGCAGAGAGTCCTAGACGACCTAACAGTGCAACCTCCTCCTCAAAAGTCGGTGGAGAAAGGAGTAGTGCTTCGATCGTTGGATAGGCTGTTTGCATCTGCTTGTTGTAGGTGCTTAGGGTGATAAACTTCACCTCATCACGGTTCATATGGTAGAGTACACCCGTCTGGTACTCTATCTTTCCACGGCTATACTCCCCTCTAAGGGTGGCGTAGGGGAGGAAGTGGGCAGGGACAACCTCTTTGCGTACGCGTAGAAGTCCAGAGGTGAGTCGCCAGTTGAGGAAGCGTTGTTTGACGATTTTGTAGGCTCGCCCTTGGCTCTCATAGCTTGTGCGTTTTTCATAGAGTGCAAGTCGTGACTCAATTGACTCAGGGAGTATCTGTTGGGTGAGGGGGGAGAAGAGTTCATCGGTGAGTCGCTGTTGTTGGTCGCGTTGCATCCGTAGAGCAAAGAGACATCCACAGTAGTCTTGGCGGTAGAGGGCATCGTGTTTGGCAAGGATGTTTTGCTCTTGTGTTCCTGAGGCTTTACGAAAGTCGGGTGCGACAAAGCGTACGCCATAGGTTGTAGCGAGTCGCTCTCCCGCTTTTTGGAGCTGTTGGAGGGATTTTTTTGGGCTGGTGAGGAGGGTAGAGGTGAAGGTCACCTCCCCTAAGGCGTGGGCTTTTTGAGCCGTCACCTCAAAACGCCGATCAAAGCAGACACTACACCGTGCCCCCTTCTCAGGCTCCTGCTCCAATCCGCGTACCGCCTCTAACCAGCGTTGGGTATCGTACTCCCCTTCGATGAGTTCTACCCCTAGCATCTTACAGCTACGCTTGACATCGAGTAGACGCAGGGTGTACTCTGAGTAGGGGTGGATATTGGGATCATAGAAGAAACCTATCAGACGCTCTTGGGGGTAGTACTCTTGGAGCTTTTGGAGGAAGTAGTGGCTATCGACCGAACAGCAGATATGGACAAGCATCTTACGACTCCTCCCCCATAATAATCTGAGCGACCCGTTGGCTACTACCGTGCTGGAGATAGTTCCGTAGTGCGAGGGCTTTGTCTCTAAAGCGTTGAGGGTCGGTCTGTTGGTACGCCTCAAGGAGCTTTTTTGGGGTGACATCCTCTTGGAGTAGCTCTTGGTGTAGTGGGGGTTGTTGGGTGCTAGAGAGGATGATATTGGCAAGTCCTATCTGTGTAATACCCAGTAGCTTCGTACCGATAAAGTAGTCGATAGGCTTGGCGATGTAGGTGAGGATAAAGGGGGTACCAATGAGTGCTGCCTCAAGGGTCGCCGTCCCCGAACAGATAAAGGCAAACTCCGCTTGTGCGAGTGCGGTGTGGGTCTCATGGTGTACCTCAAACTGGCTAATATCCCCATAGAGAGCAGTAATCTTCTCCGCTGAGAAACTTGCAGGGATAATCAGTAGGGCTTTTTTATCGGGTAGTTGTGATACCAGTGCCTTAAAGAGAGGAAGCAGTCGGTTGATCTCACTCTTGCGACTCCCTGGCATAAAGGCGATCGCTCCACTCTGGGCTTGGCGTGTGACCGCAATCTCATCAAGCAGAGGGTGTCCCACATACTCCGCTTTGTGTGAGGGGTAGTAGTCTACCTCAAAGGGGAGTATCCCTAGGAGTCTATCGCAGTAGCGTTCAAGTCTCTTAGCACGCTTGGGACGACTCGCCCAGAGCTGAGGGAGGATATAGTAGATGATCTCTTTATCGGGATAGGCTCTTTTAAGCTTTTTGGCAAGGGGGAGGTTGAAGCCTGAGCCATCCATGAGGAGTATCTTGTCTGCCTCTTTGGCTAGGGTGACCATCTCTTGGGCGATACGCATAAACCAGCGTACTTTTTTGATCGCATCGACGACCCCCATAATCGCCACTTCAGAGATATCATAGAGCGGATCCCCTAAGGCGTTATCGTAGATACCCAGAAGCTCTATATCATGGGTGTGTCGTAGCATCTCTTTGAGATGGAGATTAGAGGAGGGTTCAAGGGCAGATACAAGTAGTTTCATATTAAAAGCTCACAATAGTTTTGAGGGTGTTGATGAGTTTACTCTTCTCGCGTATATCCTCACGCTCTTTGCCTGGTTCGGTAGAGGTGATGATTGTACGAGCAGTAACAAGCTTGGTGTAGTCTTTTTTGCGGATCCCCCAGTAGGTGTGCATAATGACAGGCTCTCCGTGGAACTGACCTAGATAGAGGACAATATGCCCAGGGACATAGAGCAGTGAACGAAAAGGGGATGCCTCTTGGATGATCTTGGCTTTTTTGCGTTGTTTGGTAAGTCCCTTGATAGAGGTGTTGTATCCATCTTTGACCTGCTTGCTTGAGTTGCGACGCAGGAAGATACCAAAGACTCCTAAGAAGTCCCGTGTCGTAGCAGAGCAGTCACGACACTCATACCCGCCACCCCAACCATAAGGTTCTCCATAGAACTCCTTGGCGACCATTGCGACATTGTGTGGGGTAAAGGGGAGGGGTTTGGGAGCGATGAGGTGAGGGATTGGGGTGGAGAGTTGTTCTAGGTGGGCTCTGCCTTTATGGTCACGCGAAGCAAAGAGGTAGTGTTTGTTATCTCTACTGAGAGGGAAGAGCGCCCCTAGTTTGATGAGAGAGCGTTGGGTTTTATTGTGGTAGAGTCCGAGGTTGTCCTTGATGGTGATAGCGTAGTGGCTGTTTTGAAACTGAGAGATAAAGTGCTGATTGACAAGTGCGAGGTCACTACTCTTGACCCACCCAAAGGCATAGGAGGCACGCACAAATGCCCAGCGTCTATCACGAGAGAAGTGAGAGATATAGAGGGGGATATTGATATGTAGGGCGGAGTTTTGATTGTAGTCAAAGGGAAACCCCTCTCCTGTACGGCGGGGGTTTCGGTAGAAGTGCTGTGTGGTAGGGAGTGCTTTGACCTCTGTACGCTTAATAGTGATGGCTTTGTACCCTTTGGTATCAAGCTGTGTATAGTTGGCATTGTCGATCCACTGGTTGTAGGTGCTAGGGCTAATGATCTGACCTGAGGCGTAGTAGATAGGCTTTTGGGTGACGAAGCGTACCTCCCAGCCCAAATCCTCTTGGGGGATATCAAGCTGTTTGAGGTGCCATGGTTTGAAATATTTTGTATTGAACTTATGGTCAAGTTTTCGCTGTTTATGCTTGGAGAGGGGTTTGATCTGATTGGCATAGAAGGCGGGGTTTTGAGGGATACGGTGCATATCGGCTACGACCCCCTTGGGAAGGTGGTCTATCTGGCTTCGTGTTCGACTGCTAGGCTCTAGGGTGTAGGCACTATGGAGTAGGTTCATAGAGGAGAGGAGTATCAGGAGTGGTTTGAGTGACATTAGTGGGGACTTCTTTATGTAGGATTTGTAGGGGGTATTGTAATGTAGATTGATTAATAGAGCGTGTACCACCACGCGAGAGGCTTAGCCTAGGTAGTGTTTGAGGGTAAAACGCATATCCTCATCAAGCTCCATGTTCTTTTGCATCCACTCAAGGTAGCCTCTATCTTTGGAGGCGATACTCTGGAGGCTCTCCCCCTTATACTTACCAAACTTAAACTGCTCGATTAGTACGGGGGTTTGTGTGAGGGTTGCCAACTGCTCTATGGGGTTGAGGGTGGGGTAGGTCGCTTGGGTGAGGGCAACTAGCTTGGAGAGGAGGAGCTTCATCACAAGCACATCACCAATGGCATCATGGGCTTTGATTGTGATGTTTAGGCGTGAGGACTCTGCCTGTTCTTGTGTGTAGAGTTTGAGGGCATAACGAAGATACTGTAGACGATGAGCAGGCAGATCAGGGAGAAGGTGCTTGGCACAGCGTAGGGTATCGATGAGGGTGTAGTGGTTCTCAAACCCCTCCTTCTCTAGCATCCCCAAATCAAAGGCGATATTGTGTGCGATGAGGTAGTTGGTTGGGTGGTTAAACTCTGTAAGTACTTGGGCAAATGCGGTTTGTGAGTAGGGTGGTTTATCGGTGATGAGGTCAGGGGTGATATGGTGTACCTCCATCGCTTCGACTTTGATCTCAAGAGGAGCTTTACAGAGGCTATCATAGAGATCGATCGACTCTCTACTATGGACGACTAACGCCCCTATCTGTATAATTCTATCCTCTGGGGCATTGCCTGTTGTCTCTGTATCAAAAAGTATATATTTTGCCATCACGGTCTCCTTAGTGATGCAATAGTAGCGTATTTGAGCTAAAGAGTCTTATCACTAAACTATAAATCAAGGCTAACGAATTTAACACTTTTGCTCTATTCTACCCAAAATCCACACCATTTACTTAAAACCATTTACAATAAATGGTATAATAATCGCCATATATAAAGGAGCTACAAATGTCTATGGATACACAGTTAGTAGAGCATATGATGAACCCCAA
>Ga0256837_1000584_pt1 | contig 29797 bp, 46 predicted proteins | sample 4562384metaG_FD_185976 | JGI IMG/M metagenome (GOLD analysis project Ga0256837, IMG submission 185976) | Hydrothermal vent microbial communities from Guaymas Basin, Mexico - 4561-384 | ecosystem: Environmental > Aquatic > Marine > Hydrothermal vents | place: Mexico: Guaymas Basin | collected... | reverse complement strand
CTTCATCTACAAAGAATGTTTTCTCAGGGTCAAAACCTGCAGCTTGTTTTGCTTGTGCAATCACATCTTCACCAAGTGGTGCACCGTGAGAGTGATGCGAACCTTCAAGTTTGCCCGCACCTTTTGCTATGATGGTATTTGCAATGATAAGTGTCGGCTTTGTATTTGCTTTTGCAGTTGTAAGTGTTGCGTCGATATCATCATAATCATGTCCGTCACACTCAAGCACATTCCAACCCTGAGCTTCAAATCTCTGCGTGATATTTTCACTGATACTCAGCTCTGTTGAGCCTTCGATCGTAATACGGTTGGAGTCATAAATAACAATAAGATTGTCAAGCTTGTTATGTCCCGCAATTGAGCAGGCTTCATAGCTGATACCCTCTTCAAGATCACCGTCACCACAAAAACAATAGACATTATGATCAATCAAATCAGCAGTATCACTGTTAACCTGTGCAGCCATAAATTTTGAAGCCATTGAGAAACCTACTGCGTTTGCAACACCCTGACCAAGAGGCCCTGTAGTAATCTCAATCCCTTTTGTATGTCCATACTCCGGATGTCCCGGAGTTTTAGAATCTAATTGACGGAAGTTTTTTAAGTCTTCCAGCTCTAGCCCATATCCCCAAAGATAATAAAGAGAGTAGATAAGCCCTGTCGCATGTCCACCTGAAAAAACCAGTCTGTCGCGGTTTAGCCATGATGGATTTTTAGGATTGTGATTTAAATGCTCACTTAAAACCACTGCAATATCAGCAAGTCCCATAGGCGCACCCGGATGACCTGAGTTCGCACGTTGCACCATATCTGCTGCTAAAAATCTAATCGTATCTGCCATTTTTTTGCGCATTACATTTGTATCCATCTTTGTATCTTCCTTGTGTTATTTATGTCTGTTTATATATTTGCTCAATAAAGGTGACAGCTCACTTCGTAAACTCTCATCAAAATTATGCATCTCATCGGTTAAAGTATCAGCAAGAACATTTGCCTCTCTCATCGCCTGTTCTACTCCCAAAATAGTAACGAAACTGTTTTTATCTTCATCATTGTTTGTAAGTTTCCCTGCCTCTTGTGAACTTTGTGTAACATCTAAAATATCATCTTGAATCTGAAAAAGCAGTCCAAGTTTTATACCAAAATCGTACAGCTTTTGTGCCATCTCTTCTTTACCTACTATGATAGCTCCCATCTTAAGAGAAGCGGCAATAAGTTTTGCTGTTTTATTTGTATGGAGTATTCGTATATCTTCTACACTAAGCGGCTTATTTTCAAAGTGACAATCAATAGCCTGACCTAAAACCATACCATTGAGTCCACCATTTTGTGCAAGTTCTCTTATAAGCTTTACTCTCGTCTCATCAGAAAAAGGAGCATTGGCTAGGACTTCAAAAGAGTAAGTATTTAACGCATCTCCAACCAAAATAGCAGTCACTTCATCAAAAACAACATGCAGAGTAGGATTTCCACGACGTAGAGGAGAGTCATCCATCGCCGGCAGATCATCATGGATAAGTGAGTAGGTATGCAGCAACTCTATTGCATACGCAGCATAACGTGCAGAGTCAAGCATCAGAGGGTTATAAGCCTTTACTACACCAAGCAGAAGTGCAGGACGGAAGCGTTTACCTCCGGCTTTGAGCATATTTTGCAGAGCCTCTTCATAATGAGGATGTATACTTGTAGATATTGGTAAGTTTTCTAATAAAAATTGCTCAAAGTTTTGCATGTGAAATTTTAGTCTTTTTCTACTTAATATTTACAAAAAATTGGAACTTATTTCGCTCAAACAGAAGAGAGGAGTAGTCTTTGAAGTTTTCTATATACAGGCGCAGTTGTTCTTGGTTATTTACTGCTACTGCGTTTACCCCAAGCAGCCTATCTCCAACTTTAAGCCCATACGATTGGAACTCTTGACTTAAACGTGTAATATGGAGTTTATCATCAAAATATATTCCTTTTTGTTCTAAAAAAGTATCACTTAAATAGCCACCACCATATCTTTTTTGAGTGACAACATCAAAAGTGAAAAACTTCTCTCCTCTTTTGAGTTTTACACGATGTTTTGAACCTAGTTTTGAGAAAAGAATTCTTTGCATAAGCTCATTTGCACTTTTCACTTTTACTCCATCAAACGCAGTAATAGAGTCTCCCTTTTTAAAAGGATTGTTTTTCATAAAAGGATCATTTGCATTTACAACAACAAGCCCCCCTTCATCAGCAACACGAATTCCGATATCTCCATAAGAGAGATCTTTGGAATTCATAAAATGTTTCAGATACTCTTTTTGTATCACACCATCAGCGGTTGCAATACCTTCTAAAACACAACAACTGTTAAGTATTAAAGCAGGTGTTGCAAATGAGTGGCTATATTTTGCAAAAGAGTTCAAACCAACTTGCTCTTTCAAAAATTTTCCCTCTTTTGCCTCTTTTGTATTGACAATCGCAGTATGGAGTTGTAAGTTCATATCAAGATCAAAGGGGTATTCAAAGTTTTGTTTATCTTTTACAAGATATAAATGAAGAAAAGGATCATATTTGAGCACTGCTGCGTTTGGAATACTGTGTGTAAAAATAATGCGCTGTTTGTTTTGTATAACTATTGAAGGCCTGTTGTACAAAAGAGCTTTAGAGTCTTTAATCTTATTGATACAAGATGTATAGCTACCCTCACAGGCATATAGAGAGATAAAAAGAAGTTCAAAGAGGACAAATAGGCGTAACACCTACTTGTTTCCACCAAATGGATTTGCACCGCCTAAACCACCAAGCATACCCATAGCACTGCTTTGTTGATTTTGCTGAACCATTTTGTTTGCATCATTAATGGCACCGATTAGCAAAATCTGTAAAGATTCCTTATCGGTTAAGAGTTCATCGTCAATATTAAGATCAATTACCTCGCCATTGCCATTAAGTGTAAGCTCTACCATACCACCACCGCTTTTGACAGAGAAAGTTTTAGATGCGAGTTCTTCTTTGAGTTTTTGTGCATTCTCTTCAAAGCCAGAAAGCATTTTACTGAGGTCACCCATATTTGAAAACATATTAGATCTCGTCGTGGATTGCGTCTATATTGTTATCATCATTCAAAAGAACGACTTTTGGTTTGTAGTTTCCCAGCTCTTTTTCATCATATGTTGCATATGCAACGATGATAACTTTATCACCTTTGTGAACTTTACGAGCTGCAGCACCATTGAGACAGATGTCTCGCTTGCCTCGTTCACCAAGAATAATATAGGTAGAGAATCTCTCACCATTGTTGATATTTAAAATCTCTACCTTTTGTCCAACTCGCATCTTTGAAGCTTCTAAAAGCTCCTCATCTATTGTGATTGAGCCAACATAGTTTAGGTTGGCATCAGTAACAGTAGCACGATGGATTTTGCTGTACAACATTTCGATAGTCATTTATTATCTACCCATTTGCTTTTGCATTTCAGCCGGTGAGATAGGTTCATCCCACATCTCTGCATCAATTACATACTCTTGGACAACATTACCACCGATGATATGATCAGTAACAATTTTGTCAATCTTCTCTTTTGTCAAACCTGCGTACATTGTGTGACCTGGTTCAACAAGCATTACAGGACCAGAAGAACAACGGTTCATACAAGAAGTACGAATCGGCTGTACAGTTCCCATAATACCCTCTTGCATCAATTTTTGTGCAAGATACTGAAATAGATCCTGTGTCTGTGGTGTTACACAAGAAGGTTTTGGCATACCTGGAGGAGCAGACTGCTCACATTTAAATATATAAAATGCCGGTTGAGGGATTCCCATAAACTAATCCTTAATTTTTTGCGAAATTATACCGAAAATCTACATAAATAATCTAAGAGTGTAAGATAAGTTTATATTTTTAAGCTTATCTGCAACTTTTTAGATATAATTTGCAAAATAATTTTAAAGGTTTTATTTGAAAAATTTCATACTTTTTTTAACTCTTTTTAGTTTCACTACTCTATTTGGAGATGGAAAAATCTACATGGGACTTGGTCTCTCTAGAGTAAGTGAAAACATCCTGCCTTACCTTCATTATTCAGAAAAAACTATTGTAAACACTGAATTGTCGGCAAAAATAGGATATGGCGACAGAAAAGCTTATGCCGCTGAACTCTCTATTGATTATCTTCAAAACCACTCAAAATACTTTGCACAGGGTGATGCACAAAAACTTGGATTTAACGTATCTGTACTCAAAGCCTATGATTTTGATATCTATGTTAATCCATATCTAAAAGTTGGTTTTGGTTCAGGAATGCTCAAAACAAATATTGACACAACAAATAACTCACTTACATATGGAAATTTTCATCTAGGTGGGGGACTTTTTATTCCTCTCTCTAGCCAAATGGATATTGAAATAGCGTATCAATACACTTTCGTCTCTTATGAAAAGATTGACTTAAGCGATTCAACAAATCCAAAATCTCATATAAATTCAATCTATACAGGATTTAATATTAGATTTTAAGCAACTCTCTTACAACTACTCTATCATCAAAAGGAAACTTTTTATCGTAGATAATCTGATAAGATTCATCACCTTTACCAAGTATTACAACGACCTCTTCATCTTCTTGCGCATCAAGAGCCATCTCAATAGCTTTTTTTCTATTAAGCTCTACTACTACGTTTGTTCTGTCTTGAATACCGGCCAATATCTCATCAGCTATAATTTCAGGATCTTCATTTCGAGGGTTATCACTTGTGATAAATACTTTTTTAGCCAAACTGGCAGCTACACGCCCCATAATAGGACGCTTTGTTTTATCTCTGTCACCACCGGCACCAAAAACCACAAGAAGCTCTTTCTCTTTAAGTGCATTTAAAACCTGTTGCATTCCATCTGGGGTATGAGCAAAATCCACTATGACATTTGGAGCCGCACACACCTGCTCCATCCTTCCGCTGACACCGGCAAAGTTATCTACTACCTCCGCTATCTCTTCTAAGGATTTGTCTGTTACAAGATGTGTAGCAGCGATTGCGGCCATCAGATTGTAGAGATTAAAAAAACCATGCAGTGAAGCAGTAAAAGGGACTATCTCTTGAAAGTGCTGGATAATTCCACTTGAACCCTCATTGAGAGAATAGGCCATAAGTCTGTATGTAGAGGGGTTTTCTATACTGTAGGTATAGGCATTTTTAAAGTTAAACGCAGCCTTTACTTCATCTTTGTTTATAAGTTTTTTTCCTTCATCTTGAAAAAAGCTGTTCTTTACCTTGATGTACTCTTCTATTGTCTTATGATAATCCAAATGATCTTGTGTAATATTTGTTAAAATTTTCAACTCAAAATTCAAACCTTCAATGCGTCGCTGCTCAATAGCATGTGAACTTACTTCCATTATGAAATATTCGCACCCTGCTTCTACCGCCTGATAGATATGTTTGTAGGTATTAAGCACTGATGGTGTCGTAAGTGTTTTACCCTCGCATACTTCATCATTCATAAAAAGCCCGCGTGTACCTTGCATAGCTGCTTTGTAGCCTAAATCAAGTAAAAAAGAGTAAATAGCACTCGCTGTAGTCGTTTTACCGTTTGTGCCGGTAATACCCACAATTTTAATCTTATCTACACCAAAAAGTGCTGCAATATCTTTAATATTTATAATAGAATGTGCACCATTTTCTTTGGCATTTTCCAAGTATGGTCTGTTTTGATGTGTAAGTACAAACGCAGTCTCACTGTCACACTCTTGTGAATTTTCACTTACATACTTGTAGGGCTGATTTGGCAGTTCAATTTTCAATACTGTGACCTTTGATTAATTTTTTAAGCAATGTATGCAAAACTTTTTCCGTAGGATAGAGACTGAGTGCATTTTCTATATAAGTAAGTGCCATTTCTGAGAATCCATTTGCAATCAATTTATCGAGAAAATCTATAAAGTCCTCTTTTTTTGTAATAATTACACGTGTTGAGAACATAATATTTTCAAAAATCTCTTTAAAATTACCGCCATCCTCAAGAAGCTTTTTAAAATCACTGTAGAGAATACCGTCTTCAAACTCTAATCTGTCTCGAAGCGGTTCGGCAAAAACTTCACTCAGTTTTTCCAAGGATCCATCCATGCTCTCTAAAATTTCACTCATAATCATATCTGCCTGCTCTTTGTCTTCCTCTTTGAGAACTTCATAATAATCAAATAGAGCCTCCGCACCATCTTCCCCGCTCAAGGCCATTTCCGAAAGGATAACTCCATTAAAAGCCTCTTTGGAATTTGGATAGTTTTGCAAAACTTCTGCGAATTTTTCAAGAGCACTCTTATACTCAGCCTTTGAAAAACTCTCTTTTGCTTGTGATAATATCTTGTATTTACTAATTCTGCTCATCTTCTTCTTTTATAAATTATCTATATCGTGTTCCATACCTATCGGTACATTAACAACACTTATTTCTGGATGAATATCCATTCTCAGCTGTCTCTCAACACCATATTTCAATGTTGTTCCACTACTTGCACACCCAATGCAAGCACCTTTTAGCTGCACATAGACACTGCCATTTTTCACGGTAATAAAATCTATGTCACCACCATCAAGTGCTAAAGATGGTCTCACTTTTTCGATTACTGCTTTTACCGGTTCCAATAACTCTTCATCTGTAAATGGTATCATTTTTATCCTTTGTCTCTCTAAGCGTTTCTTTTCTATAAAATATGACAAAATCGCTTAACAACACATAAAATATTAATTTAACTTCTCTTTTAAAGTGAGTATCTCCTGAACATAAATCGGTCTTCGCATACCAACTAAAATATAGTCAATCTCCTCTTTTTGAAGTAGAAATTCCAGCGCACACTCTTGTAATCTTTTTTTACACTCTTTAAAAACGTCTTTTAGTTCAGTTCTTAAACGCAGTGAACATTCATATGCTACTGTTTTTCTGTATTCATTTAAAAATATTTCAATATATCTGAGCAGATCTTCCAAAGCATTATTATCTATCTTCTCCAACACATTTTTAATATGCGGCATAATCTGCATAGTTAAAAAAGTATCATACTCCCCTATCCAGCCAAATTTATGCCTGTGTGCATCCATCTGCTCAATCAAATTATAGAGTGGTTTAAGCAGTGCGTCATCACTTATTTCAAGCAGTTCATTGAGATAATAATCATACTCTTTTGCATCGTCATAATCAGCCAAACGAAACATCAAGTTATTATACTGCGCATTTAGAGGACGGTTCGAGAGGACTCGAAGTCCATTCTCTTTTGCCCATTTGGCACACTTTAGTCCCTCTTGCTCCAAGATATTGATTGGCAATTCAATAGTAGTAAAGCTATGTTTGTCATTGCCTATCTCTTGCGCAGCCTTTTGAGCTAAAACCAGCAGGTCTTCATAGGGTAAAAATTCAGCATCACTGCTCTTTTTACTAAAACTGTTTGAACTAATACCATAAGAGTCAATTCTTTGCTCTTTCACTTCCCTTTCAAGACCTAAAAAGGCATCATAGAGTCTCTCATACATTGCATCAAGCATCTCATCTTTTGGCAGCTCTTTTTTTAATGCATCATATATAAAATATTCAGGATTGTGAATAAGATAGCAGTCGATTTTATCCATTTGCAATCTTTGCAAGGATTGGGTTAACTGCTCATGCAAAAACTCTTTTGATATAGAGTGATAACAACTCTCACTAAATTCAATTACTCCATCAAAAGGGTTCTCTTTAAACGCAGTAAGATTGCTTCCTTGAATGTAGCCATATTTACTGACAATTTTAATTTTTGAACGGATATCATCATCTGTATATTGTAAGACCTTGCCAATCGCTCTCTCGGCACCACCATCAGTATAGTTTGTAGAAGTATCAATCAGCTCAATACCACCTTCTACAGCCTCTTTAAGTGCTTCAATATGTAAAGGGTTTTGATCTGAAATTCTGTAAGTTCCAAACGCGAAAGTACTCATAATTTATATCCTGGTTAAGTATTTTAGAATTGGGAAGTTTTAGAAGGTTGCAAGAAGAGTTCTCTTCCTGCACTAGAGTGAAAGAAACTTCACTCCAGTAATGAAATAGTAGCTTATACTAATTCAATAAATGCCATTGGTGTAGCATCACCACGGCGAATACGAGTTCTAGTAATTCTAGTATAACCACCAGTACGATCAACATACTTAGGAGCTATCTCATTTACTAAAGCTTTAGTAGCTTCTTTACTTTGAAGCGCTGCAAATACTGCTCTGTGTGCATTTGAATCATTTTTACCAGCAGTAGTGATCAGTTTTTCAACGTAAGAACGAAGTTCTTTTGCTTTTACAGCAGTAGTCTCAATTTTACCATGTTCTATTAACGAAATACTCATGTTCGCTAAAAGTGCCTTACGGTGAGCACTTGTACGACCTAGTTTACGATATCCATGACGATGTCTCATATCTTATTCCTCTTTATTTTGCCGTTACGCGGCTTCAATTTTCTTTTTTAATGCAGTTACTACGTCATCAGCTAAATCAGCACCAACTTCGAATCCAAACTCTTGTACTTTCTCTACGATTTCATCATAAGATTTTTTTCCAAGATTTTTTACATTTTTAAGATCATTTGTACTCATCAGTACAATTTCACCTATCAATTTAATATTTGAGCGATCAAGACAGTTAAAACTACGCGCACTTAATCCTAAACTATCTATGTTAGTAGTTAGTTTTTTCAAATCTGGCGATTCTTCAACTCTCTCTATTGTAGCAGGAGCCTTAACATTAATCTCTGAATTAAACACAGCAAGTTGTGCATACATTACTTCCAATGAGTTTCTAAACGCATCTACCGGAGAGATTTGTCCATCAGTTTTAATGTTCATGACAACTCTTTCAAAGTTAGGATTATCTTCAACAAGAACATTCTCAATTTTATATGTAGCACTTCTTACAGGTGTGAAGTAAGCATCTAGTGCAATGTATCCATCTTCTACTTCTTCCATAGTGTCTTCACTTGCAACATAGCCAATACCTTTAGCTATTTTAACACTAAAGTTAAATGTAGAATCTTCATTTAGTGTTGCAAGAGGAGCTTCTGGAGTCATAACTTCAACATCATCATTGCTAAGATCTGAACCTTTAATTGTACAAGGGCCAGCAAAACTGTAGTTTATTTCAGTTTCACTTACATCATCGTTTAATCTAAAACGGATCTCTTTAAGATTTAAAATAAAATCAGAGATATCTTCAAGCATACCACGAACAGAGTCGAATTCATGCTTAGCACCCTCGATTTTTATAGCTATTGGCGCATAACCAACAGAGCTACTTAATAGAAAACGGCGAAGTGGATGCGCTAAAGAGATAGCATATCCAGTTTCAAACGGATACGCCATTATGTTAGCTTCATTCTCACTAATTTGTTCTACCTCGAACTCTTGAGGAGCAAGTGGAGTAGTTTTAATTTTTTTCATATCTTTTACGCCTTTTATATTAATTATTATTTCGAGTAGAGTTCAACGATTAAACGTTCTTCAACTGGAATAACAACTTCATCACGCTCTGGTAAACGAGTAAATATACCGAAAACTTTTTCAGCATCGATGTCCACCCATGGAGCAAGACCAGTTTGATTTGTAAGTTCTATAGCACGAACAATTTGAGCATTCGTTTTACTTGCTTCTTTTATTTCAATTTTTTGACCGACTTTAACACGGTAAGAAGGAATATCTAATTTTTTTCCATCTACTAAGATATGACCATGAGTTACAAGTTGACGTGCAAATCTACGAGTAGATGCAAATCCCATTCTGTAAACAACATTGTCTAATCTTTGCTCAATTAAAGTAATAAGGTTTGTACCTGTATTTCCTTCACGGCGTTTTGCTTCAACAAATAGTGCATGGAATTGTTTTTCAGAAATACCATACATGAATTTCGCTTTTTGTTTCTCATTGAGTTGTAAACCATACTCAGAAACTTTTTTACGACGTTGACCGTGTTGTCCTGGACCATAAGGACGTTTCTCAATAGCAGACTTTCCTGCTAGACGACGCTCACCTTTTAAGTTAAGGCTTACTCCAAATCTTCTTTCGATTTTTTCTACTGGACCTCTATATCTTGCCATCAGTAATCTCCTTAAACTCTACGGCGCTTAGGTGCGCGACAACCGTTGTGTGGTAATGGTGTAACATCTTTCATGAATGTAACACGGATTCCTTCAATAGCACCAACAGCTTTCACTGCTGTTTCACGTCCTGAACCTGGGCCTTGAACTTTAATACCAAGTTCTTTGATACCATGTACCTGAGCTTTTGCTACTGCATCTTCAACAGCTGCTTGTGCAGCAAACGGAGTTGATTTTTTAGAACCTTTAAATCCTAAAGAACCAGCAGAACTCCATGCAATCATATTACCCATTTCATCAGTAATTGTTACAAGTGTATTATTGAAAGATGCTGCAATGTGGACAATCCCACGTGATACATTTTTCTTTACTACTTTTTTTCTAACAGCTTTTCTTTTTGCCATCTAATAATCCTTACGCTGCGCCGACAGTTTTACGTTTACCCTTACGAGTACGCGCATTTGTCTTAGTTTTTTGACCACGACATGGAAGACCACGACGGTGACGAAGACCACGATATGAACCAAGATCCATAAGTGCTTTAATATCCATAGCTACTTTTTTACGCAAATCACCTTCAACCATGTGTTTCTCACGGATCTCAGCAGTAATTGCAGCTACATCAGCTTCGTTTAGTTCGAAAACTCTTTTGTTATAATCAATACCTGTTGCGTCTAATATTTGACGAGCAGTATGAAGACCAATTCCATAGATATATGTCAGACCATATTCTATACGTTTTTTCTTAGGTAAATCTACACCAGAAATACGAGCCATGGTTATCCTTGTCTCTGTTTATGTTTAGGGTTCTTGCAGATTACTCTTACAATACCTCTTCTTTTGATAACTTTACAGTCATCACACATCTTCTTTACTGAAGCACGTACTTTCATTGAAAGTCTCCTGTGGTAACATCTTTACTGCCTTTAGGCAAGCACATGGTACTTGTTGTAACGTCGCTTACCAATACTTTTATCTGTGTAGATATTACATAGATAGAAATACTCTCTTGATGTTAAAACAGTAAAGTGGATGGGAATTATACTCAAACTAATGTAAAAGTATTATTAAGCTTGTATTATTGCTTTTAAAAATGACACAAAAGTGACAAAAAGTATTATTGTCGCTTAATTACACTTGCTATAAACTGCTGCTATCACTTTAGGAGTTGGCAATGGTTGAGTACATTTTAAAACGCGATGGCACTTATAAGCAATTTTTTTCTTATAAGATAGAAGATGCTATTAAAAATGCTTTTGCAAGTGAAAATATATCTTATGACGATACTATTTTCATGAATGTTTTAGAAAAACTTGACCATAAACGTGCCGTAGCTGTTGAAGATATTCAGGATTTGATTGAGTATGAGTTGTATAAAGGTAGATATTTTGATGTAATGCGTTCTTTTATGATTTATCGTCATACACACAAAATGCAGCGTGAAAAGCTTTTGGATGATGACACTACCTTTATCAACTCAACGCAGACCATTGAGGAGTATATAAATGGAAGTGACTGGAGAATCAAAGCAAACTCAAATACAGGCTACTCCAATGCAGGATTGGTAAACAATACTGCGGGAAAAGTGATTGCAAATTATTGGCTGGATAAAATCTACTCGAAAGAGGAAGGGTATGCGCATAGAAACGGGGACTATCACATACATGACTTGGACTGCCTCACAGGATACTGTGCCGGCTGGAGTCTGAGAGTTCTTCTTGATGAGGGATTTAACGGTGTAAGAGGAAGAGTTGAGAGCAGTGCACCCAAACACTTTAGAGAAGCGCTTGGGCAAATGGCAAATTTTTTAGGAATTTTGCAAAGCGAGTGGGCAGGAGCACAGGCTTTTTCCTCTTTTGACACCTATCTAGCACCTTATCTATTTAAAGACCAACTCTCATATAAGGAGGTAAAGAAAAGTATTCGTAGTTTTATATATAACCTTAATGTTCCTGCACGATGGGGACAATCACCTTTCACAAATATCACAATAGATTGGAATGTTCCTGATGATTTAAAGGACCAAATTCCAACAAGTAAGCAAAAACATCTCTTTGAAGGTATTGACGATGCCAATCTAAGATTCAAAGCACAAGAGAGAGGCATAAACTCTCTCACTGATATGACATACAAACATTTTCAAAAAGAGATGCATATGATAAACAAAGCTTACTATGAGGTTATGACAGAGGGGGACAGAACTGGACAACCCTTTACATTTCCTATACCTACCGTCAATATTACTGAAGATTTTGACTGGTATGGTGAAAATACAGACCTGCTGTTTGAAAATACGGCAAAAATTGGCTCCTCCTACTTTCAAAATTTCATAGGGAGCCAATATAAACGCGATGAAAACGGCAAACTAATAGAGAATGAAGAGGCATACAAACCCGGGCATGTTCGCAGTATGTGTTGCAGACTACAACTAGATTTAAGAGAACTTCTTAAACGTGGTGGTGGCCTGTTTGGCAGTGCAGAGATGACAGGAAGCATCGGTGTTGTAACACTCAATATGGCACGTCTCGGTTTTTTACACAAAGGAGATAAAGAGCGACTCTTTGCAAAAGTTGATGAGTTAATGGAACACGCAAAATCTACCCTTGAGAAGAAACGTGTCTTTATCCAAGAGATGTATGACAGAGGTCTCTTTCCATACACAAAGAGATACCTTCCTGGCTTTAAAAATCACTTCTCAACCATCGGTGTCAATGGCATTAATGAGATGATTTTAAATTTCACTGATGCAAAAGAAAATATTACAACAGAAGAGGGAATGGAATTTGCCATCGAAATTTTAAATCATATGCGTTTAAGAATGGTAGAGTTTCAAGAAGAGACAGGCAACCTTTATAACCTAGAAGCAACACCTGCGGAGGGAACAACCTACAGATTTGCAAAAGAGGATAAAAAACGTTTTGGCGACAAAATCATTCAGGCAGGAATGGATGAAAATATCTACTATACCAACTCATCACAAATTCCTGTTGATTATACAAGTGACCCATTTGAAGCGCTTGAGCTTCAAGATGAACTCCAAACAAAATATACAGGCGGAACGGTACTGCATCTCTATATGCAAGAGAAAGTCAGCTCCACAGAGGCTTGTCGTAAGCTTGTTAAAAATGTCATTTCAAACTTCCGACTTCCTTACATTACCGTAACTCCACTCTTTTCTATATGTCCAAAACATGGATATATTGCAGGGGAACATGAGTATTGTCCAAAATGTGATGAGGAGATTATTCGTGAAGTCACAGAAAAAGAGCTTCTAGTCTCCTAAAGTCGCCTATTAAAAAATTTATAAAAGGAATAGAAAAATGAGTAATAATGAAATTTTAGCTCTGTTGGAGAGTAAAAGACAAAAATGTATAGTCTATACAAGAGTAATGGGATATCACAGACCTGTTGAGAGTTTTAACATAGGAAAAACAGGTGAGCACAGACAAAGAGTTCAGTTTAAAGAACGATAGAATAATCTATGATATAACAAAGTTCACCCATCTTGACTATCCTGAGCACTTAGCTGCCATTATCTGGTTTAGCGGATGCAATATGCGCTGTGACTACTGTTATAACAAAGAGATAGTCTTTGCAAAAAATGGTTCTATCTCACTGCAGAAGGCTCTTGATTTTCTAAGTACAAGAGTCTCTCTTTTAGATGGCGTTGTTCTCTCAGGAGGAGAAGCAACTGCTTATGATTTGGTAGCTTTTTGCCAAGAGATAAAAAGAATGGGGTTTGCCATCAAACTTGACACCAACGGTACCTACTTTGAAAACTTCAAAAAACTTCTCGATTTAAACCTACTTGATTATATTGCACTTGACTACAAAGCTCCAAAAGAAAAATTTACTCAGATCACTCATTCACGCAAGTATGATGAGTTTTCTCAAACACTCAAACTACTGCTTGCATCTAGTATTGATTTTGAAGTTCGGACAACACTTCATGCGGACCTGCTTACTCCTCAAGATATTAACCTCATCATCACTGATTTAGAACAAAGAGGATACAACAAAACATACTATATTCAAGAGTTTTTAAATACGAAAGAGAACATTGCGAACATAACTGAACCCAAACTTGAATTTAATAAAAAAGCTCTCAAAAGCAAGCTCAATATAATTTGGAGATAATACTTTTTTTCTTGATATATATCAATATCTATTTAAAAAAAATCAGTTATTATTTCGCTGAAACTTAAATCAGACAATTTTTGTCTTATTTAGAACAATTAAATTATTCAAGGATAAAAACATGACAAAAATTCTATTTGCATTAACATTCGCATTCGTTGCAGCACAGGCTGAAAACATTGTTCATTATGATACTAAAACTGTAAAAAAACCAGCTATTACAAAACCGTACCACCCTACTACAGACCTTTACACAAAGTAATTAACCTCTTCATTAGGCTATCACTATCTGATAGCCTTCTGCTTTTATATTTTTAATCAACTCTTTAGATGTCTTTGTACGAAATCTTCGTATAAATGTTCTCAGTCTCTCATCACTCGCATCATCTTCCCACAGACTCTTTTTAATAACTCTGTCACTCACAACATATATCTCATTTTCATAGTACTCCAGTAAAAGCTCTAAAAATTGCTTCTCTTTTTTACTCAGTGCAACATACCTGCTCTTCTTATAGAGTGTTTTTTTTGTTTTGTTGTAAATATACTCATCACGCAACTGAATTGTTCGTTCACCAAAACTCTCCTCTAGAGAGCTGATATACTCTAAAAGTTCATCAGGGTCAAACGGCTTTATAAAATACTTCACTACGCCAACATCAATAGCATTGAGTAATTTCTCTGTTTCACTAAAAGCACTCAGAATAATAACAGGGACATGACTATCTATAGCTTTAATCTCTTTTGCCATCTCCAAACCACTTTTTTTAGGCATATTTATATCTGTAATAACAATATCAGGTGCTATCTTCTTAAATAATGCAATGCCCTCTTCTCCATCATGTGCTATTGAAAATTTAAAAAAATTATCTCCAATGGCATTTTTTAAAAGTTGTGAAAGTTTTACTTCATCCTCCACAAGCAACACACGCAAAGTTTTTAAAAATCTATTTTTCATTTTCTCTATCCAATGGAATTGTAACTGTAAATTTTGTAGTTCCTTTTTTTGAACTGACATCCAGCGAACCGTTAAAACCTTTTTCGCATATCATCTTTGACATAAAAAGGCCAAGACCTGTTCCCTGGGAAGTATGCTTTGTCGTAAAGTATGGCTCAAAAATTTTGTATCGCTCTTTCTCTTTGATACCCCCGGCATTATCTTCTACTGTAATATACGCATACTCACTTTTTTGGGAAACTTTAATAGTTATCTCACGAATCAGCACCCCATTTTCCACAAAAGCATCTCGAGAGTTTTTAAGCAAATTGACAATCACTTGCGTAAACTCATTTGTTATGCCTAAAACACTCACATCTTCATAAAAGGTCTTTACTTGAATCATATCTTTTTTTAAAACTCTTTTTAAAATCTGAAGTGCTTCCTCTATGCTCTCATGCAGCATAAAGTGCTGCTTCTCTTTATCCGGTTTAAAAAAATTGGAAAAATCCTCTATCGTACTGGACATATTTTTAATAAGTGCTTTGCTCTCGCCATAAAGTTCTTCTACACTATCAGTCTCACCATTTAAAGCTGCCTTTTTCAGGGAAAAAAGTGTAAGATTTAATTCTGTAAGCGGTTGTCTCCATTGGTGGGCAATGTTAGCCAGCATCTCACCCAATGAGGCAAAACGTGACTGCCAAAACATCACTTTTTGTTTCTCCTCATTCTTCTTTATCTCTTCTTTTACACGTATTTCCAGTGTCTCGTTAAGTTCTTTAAGCTCTTTTGTTTTATCCTCAACTCTCTTTTCAAGCTCTGCGTTTAGCTCTTCAAGTTCTCTCTCTTTTTTCTCTAGAGAGTGCTTGTAAAATATCTCTTGCGTTACATCATATCGTATAGCAATAAACTCTTCAATATCGTCTTTTTCGTCTAAAATAGGAATAACAGTAGTATTGACATAAAAGGTTTCCCCGCTCTTTGCACGATTCTTTACAGTGCTTTTATAAATCTTTTTTGCTAAAATAGTCTGCCAAAGGAGTTTGAATTTTGAGGAGGGAACATCAGGATGTCTTACGATGTTGTGATTTTTTCCTATCAGCTCTTCTTTTGAATAGCCTGAAATTTTGCAAAACTCATCATTGACAAATGTAATGATGCCATTGACATCTGTTTTTGAGACAATATTGCTCTTTTCAATCGCTTCTTGGTATTGCTGTAACATGATAGATAAATTTTATCCTAACTAATCCCAAAGTATGCTTACTCCATACTCTTGATTCAAAATTGCCGTTTTTGTATAGTTGATTTTTTTACCATACTTTTTACTCAAAAGCTCTACTTCCAACTCACCTTCACTTAAAAGCTCACGTATCTCTTTGTATCCAAGCCACTTACCATATCTAGCCAAAGTATTTTGCCAGATTTTAAAATCACATTTTGACTCAGGTGTCAGTTCATACATCTCCCCATCTTCACTCATCCAGTGTGCATTTGTACAAGCATACAATTTTACCTTTTTACCTCGTACTTCTTTATCACGTACTTCAATCACTCCATCTTCACAATAAGGGCATTTTCCTAAAATCATTCCATTACTTCTTTTTTTCCTATTATAAACCAAGAAGGATGCTCTATAAAAATAATATGGCAATTTGAAATATTTTATTAATTACATTTAAATATGTTACAATTCTCTTTATGAAAAATCATCACAATACACCTGAATTACTCCAAAATATCAACCAGACCTTCACTGAAGAGTTCTATCGCTATGCAAAGCCTTTGGAGTTTGCAAAAGGGAGTTCCCCTTTTTATGCAGATGACTTGCTTAAATACTTCTATATTATCGTAAACGGACGCATAAAAACATACCAAATCAATTTTGAGAATAATAAAGAGCAGACCATTATAGTCTATAAACGAGGGGATATGTTTGATGTCATATCTCTTCTTGACAATAAACCCCATGATATTATCTATGAGGTTCTTGAAGATGTTGAAGTCTTACAGCTGCCCATTGAAAAAGTTCGATACTGGCTTGAGAATGATAAAACTTTCAATCAAAAGTTCTTCCCCTATCTCGCAGCACAAATGCGTCATACAGAAGAGCTGGCAACAGACTTGACACTTTATGACACAAAAGACAGACTTATCAATCTACTCATAGACAACCTGAATCCTAGCAAACGTTTTAAATATAATCTTCTGCACAATATGTCTAATTCTGAAATCGCAAAACTTCTTGGAACTGTAAGACATGTTATAGAGCGTACTCTTAAACAGTTAAAAGCAGATGAGCTAATAGAAACCAGCAGAAGAAACATCAAAATTAAAAACCTGCAAAAGCTCCTTGAAAGGTCCTCTCATATCCTGCCAAAATAGAAAATATTTACTATTTACTCTCTATTTATCAAAGAGCTATAGAATTTTCTTAAATACTTTTAAGGAGTTTACTATGAAAAAATATCTAAATACATTACTATTTACTTCACTATTAACTACAGCATTAAACGCAGATGCTATAGCAACGACAAATCCGTATGATGAATTTGCTAAGATGAACCAATATTTCAACTCTCTTGTTGAATCGCACTTTAGTAATTCAAAATTTAACAACTTCAACTATCCACGAATGGATATTCAAGAAACAACAAACAACATCACACTGAAGTTTGATCTTGCCGGTGTAGCAAAAGAGAATATAAAATTAAGTATAGATGACAATAATCTCTTGACGCTAGAAGGTGAAAAAAAAGAGTCAAAAGAAGAAAAATCAAAAGAGAGTGTTAAAAAAGAGATTTTTTACGGAAGTTTTCAAAGAGTTGTACAACTGCCTGACAACATAGAACAAGAGAAGCTGACAACCAACTACAAAAATGGTATCTTAACTGTAAGCATACCAAAAAAAGAGATTAAAAAACCAAAAGCAAAAGTTATCCCTATCCAATAATTAGTTTATTTTGCTAAAATTCGCATATGAATTCATATGCAGATAAATTTGATAACGCCATCAAAAACACCTTCTTTGAAAAGCTTCCCTTAAATGAACAAGAGTTCATAAAGGAGCAGGCTTTTCATTACAAGTTTTCCAACCAAGAGATAAAACAGATCATCAATATTTCCCGTGACTTAGGGATGTGGAACGAAAAGAGAATTATTGCTCTCTTCCCAGACCACTCTCAACGCAAAGTTGTCTATTCTCGCTTAATAAAAGCCTATAAAGAGATACGGGATAAACCAAACTCCTATGAGAACTTTACCCTGAAAAATATTCCGCAAGAGCAAAAATTCACTTTTAAAGTAGCTCCAAAAGAGGGATTTGGACTGGGACTTTGTCCTGTTGCCTCAGAGAAAACACGCTGCTGCAACCTCCTGACACTTGATGCGGTTGAGAGCTGTGGTTTTGACTGCTCCTACTGTTCCATCCAAAGTTTTTACAATCAAAACACTATTACCTTTGACAGCAGTTTTAAAGACAAACTCCTCAATCTCAATCTTGATAGAAACAAGACATATCATATCGGCACCGGGCAGGCAAGTGACTCACTTATGTTCGGAAACAGAGAGGGTGTTCTTGATGCACTCTTTGCCTTTGCAGGAAACAATCCAAATGTCATTTTAGAGTTTAAAACAAAATCAGATAACATCAAGTATCTTCTTGAAAATGATGTACCTAAAAACATACTCTGTACCTGGAGCCTCAACACTCCTACAATAATTGAAAATGAGGAACACCTTACAGCATCACTTGAGAAGCGTATAAACGCAGCACGTGCATTAGCTGACAAAGGTGTAAAGGTAGGATTTCATTTTCACCCTATAGTGGAGTATGTCGGTTATCTTGACGAGTATCAAAAAATATATGAAAAACTTATACTACAATTCAAACCATCAGAGGTTGCACTTGTGAGTTTTGGGACACTTACTTTTATAAAACCTGTCATAAAACAGCTTCGTGGACGTGAATTTCATACAAAAATCACACAGATACCGCATGAAGATGCAAGCGGCAAGACCTCCTATCCAGAAAGTACGAAAGTAGAGATGTTTAAACACGCTTATGAGAGTTTCAAAGCATGGCAGGAGGGAGAAGATAAAGTATTTTTCTATCTCTGCATGGAGGAGCATCACATGTGGGCAAAAACATTTGGCTACCAATACTCTACAAATAATGACTTTGAGCAGGCAATGCTCAGTGCCTATTGTAAAAAAATAGGTCAACAATATTTAATTTAGGATAATTATGAATACAAAAAAGAATTATTTTCTATCACAGCCGCATCAGCCTTTTTTTATTTTGGGTATTGTAAACGCAGTAGTTATGATGCTGCTCTTTGCACTCAACTACAAAGGTGTTCTTTCACTGCATCTTGATGCACTGACCCTACACAGCTACTCTCTCATATATTTGGTCTTTACAAACTTCTTTACAGGCTTTTTGTTTACGACATTCCCCCGTTTTAACCAAACAAAGGTTATACAAAAGAGCTACTACACAAAGCTTTTCTATGCAAACGCAGCTGCTTCTCTTCTTTTCGTTATAGCTCTATTCCTCTCCAAAGAGTTAATAGTTGTAGCAATGCTCACTGCGTTTATAGCACACTTTTTTATCATATTCAAACTGACAGCTATATATAAAAATTCACAATCCCCAGACAAACGAGACTCTTTTTGGATACTCGGAGCCAACCATCTTGGACTCTTCTCTCACCTTTTATTTATAGTAAGTCTCTATATTCCAAGCCTCTTAAACGCAGCGATAAACATCGCTTTTTATCTCTATCTGATATTTTTGGCATTTAGCGTAGGACAAAGAATGATTCCTTTTTTCTCACACTCTTTTGCTGAAAAAAGTAGATATTTTATAGAGATTGTTTTTGCTCTGTTTGTCCTAAAATCACTCTTTAGTACAAGCGGCTTGATAGGAATTGAACTTATAATAGATATAGTTTTAGCTCTCTATCTCTTTAGAGAATTTTACTCTTGGCAGTTCCATCCTTTAGAGTCTCCTGCAATTTTATGGGTTCTACATCTGGCGCTCTTTTGGCTCCCTCTTGCATTTGCTCTCTCCGCCATAAGCTTAACTGCAGAAATATTTTTAAACACCTCTTTTTACTTTTTAAATATTCATCTGCTCGCTCTTGGTTTTCTTACAACTGTTCTTATAGGCTTTGGAACACGTGTAACACTCGGACATGCCGGTATGCCTCCCCAAGCAGATAAATTTGCAAGAAACATCTTCTTTTTTATACAGGTAGTTGTACTGCTACGTTTACTCTACAGTCTTAACATTGCATTTGGATGGGGTGCAGAGTTTTTGTTTGATATCTCATTTACAGCATGGCTTCTGCTATTTCTCCTCTGGGGTGGTAGATATGCTAAAATATTAATCTTTGGACGCAAACTTCATAGCACTACATAAAAAAAATATGGGTATAATTACTCAAAAATATTATTACGGAATAACCATATGAATAAAGAGATATCCCCTTACCTAGAGTTAGGAAAAATAAACAGACTACGCGTTGACAGAGAGACACCTCACGGTGTTTTTATAATGGCACAAGATGGCAATGACGTACTTCTGCCTGCAGCCTATACAACAGAAGATATGGTAGAAAATTCACTTGTTGATGTGTTCTTATATACTGATTCTGAAGATAGACTCATTGCAACAACACTGACACCAAAAGCTATGCTTGATGAATTTGCACTCCTTGAAGTTGTCGATACCGCTCCTTTTGGTGCATTTTTAGACTGGGGCTTGCCAAAAGATCTACTGGTCCCTATCAAACTGCAAAAAACTCCTTTTACCATTGGAGAGAAGCGTTTTGTGAAAGTTGTTTATGATGAACGTACACACAGACTTGTCGGCAGTGAAAAGCTTGGTGATTTCTTTGAGCGAAAAGTCAAAGATTTAGCTGTAAACAAAGAAGCAGATATTTTAATTATTGCTAAAACCCCTTTAGGTTTTAAATGTATAGTCAATGACAAATATGAAGGACTTATCTATCATAATGAAATCTTTGAGCAGATAGAACTCGGAGATAAAAAAACTGCTTACGTTAAAACAGTAAGAAAAGATGGTAATATTGACCTCACATTACGAAAACCAGGAAGTAAAAAAAGTGCAAGCGCAAGTGAAAAAGTCTTGGAACTACTCAAGCAGAACAAAGGTATCATGCCCTATAACTATAAAAGCGATGCGGAGCTTATCAAGCAGGCATTCGGCTTAAGTAAAAAAGATTTTAAACGTTCTCTTACCAAACTTCAGGATGATGGAAAAATCGAAGTAAAAGATACCGGTATCTATCTCAAGAAGTAGACTATGGCTAAAAAGAAAAAGAGTATTGACCTCAGAGACAAAAATCTGGAATTTACTCAAAACAGCACTACATACAAGCTTCTCTTTTTCAAACCTGAAAGTATGACACTTGATGTAGTCCGTTATGAAAACGGTACTAAAATTGATGAATTTAATCTCCCTTTTGCACATATACCAAAAGCTATGAAAAAAATTATTAAACCTAAGTAGATGGATAGAGTATGAATGAAGAACAGATTAACCAAGCAGCAAGTGGCGGTGATTTTTACATCTGGATTGTAATGTTTGGTATTTTAGTTGTCGGTGTAGGTTATCTTGCCTGGATAAATAGAAATATTGAAAGATAGTACCCAATATTAGCGGGTACCAAATGTATAAACTTAAGAAATCTCTCTTAAAGATATACATGGAGAATCGTAAGAAAGATTATATAGTTAAATTGTTACAATAGTATTAACATAACTTAACAACTTAAAAAGGAGATATAAATGTCAGAAATTAAAAAATGTAGCTCACTGCAAGAAGTCAGAGATGAGATTGATATAATAGATGAGCAATTGGTTGGTTTGATCTCCAAAAGAAGTCATCTTATCAGACAAGCTGCTGCGTTTAAAAACTCTGTAGATGAAGTAAAAGCTCAAGACAGAATCGATGATATTATGCAAAAAGTAAGAACTAAAGCAATAAGTTTAAATATCAATCCAAATATGATTTCTGAACTGTTTCAAATTATGATTGATGAAATGGTGGAAACAGAGATTTCTGAGTTTAGAAATGGAGGAAATTTCTAGTATTATAAAAGAGGCTCTGGTACTAAATGCCGACACCACCGTTGCTAAAGCAAAAGTGTGGTGCAACATTACATTATCTATTTGTATCTGTAAGTGATACGACCTTTATCAAGTGAGTAAGGTGTAAGTTCAAGTTTTACTTTATCACCTGGAAGAATTTTAATGTAATGCATTCTCATTTTTCCGGCGATATGACATAAAATTATATGACCATTCTCTAACTCTACACGAAAAGTTGCGTTTGGTAAAGCTTCAATAATCTTACCATCAACTTCAATAACATCAGCTTTTGCCATTATAAGTCCTTTGTTTCTCTAAGCAAGAGATAAAATTTCAGCTTTACCGCCGACAACTGCGACAGTATGCTCATAGTGTGAACCGCGTAAACCATCGGTACTAACAACATCCCAGCCATTCTCTAAGATAATAGGCTTTGACTCTTTTTGACATATCATAGGTTCCAAACAAAAAACCATTCCATTTTTAATCTTAGGCCCCGCTTTTGGGTTATTTCCTTCGAGATAGTTCGGAATTTCCGGTTCTTCATGTGGTTTTTTACCGATACCATGCCCACAAAAGTTTCTCAACGGTACAAAACCACGTTCAAGTATAAACTGCTCCATCATATATGAGAGTTCTTTAAAACGCATACCATCTTTAATATTTTCAATCGCATAATACAATGTATCTTTTGCGCATGCAATCAAAGCTTTATCCTCTTGTGAAATTTCACCAACGCCGACACTCACTGCAGCATCACCAAACCAGCCATCAAGTTCTGTACCGATATCATATCCGATTACATCACCCTCTTGTAGCTTATAATCAGAAGGGATACCATGAATGATAACTTCGTTAAGTGAGGTACATACTGCGTTTGGAAAGCCGTACAGCCCTTTAAAAGACGGTTTAGCACCATGGGCACGGATATAATCCTCAGCCATAGCATCCAACTCTTTTAAACTCATACCGACTTTTGTATTTTCTTTAAGAAGATCAAGTGCGCCGCCAACAATTTTGTTAGCTGCGCGAAGTTTTTCAATTTCTTGAGGTTTTCTAAGTGCAATAGCCATTGCTATAAACCAACCGCACTTAAAGTTTCATATTTACTCATATAAATCTGAGCTTCAATTTTTCTCATCGTATCAAGTGCAACCTGAACAACGATTAGAACTGCAGTACCACCAAAGAAGAACGGTACACCCATTCCTTTAATAATCATAAACGGAAGTGTAGCTACAAGTCCAAGATAGAGCGCACCGGTAAAAGTCAATCTACTCGCTGTCTCATTCAAGAACTCTTTTGTAGCTTCACCCGTACGGATACCAGGTATAAATCCACCCTGACGTTTAAGATTATCTGAAATATCTTTTGCATTAAATGTAATACTTGCATAAAAGAATGCAAAGAAAACAACAAATACAAATGTCAAAAAGTTAAAAAAGTAACTATTTGGATTTAAGAAATCTGCTATCGCTTGAATATTTGGATTTGTACTACTTGAGAGAACCGTCATTGGGAACATTAAAATAGCACTTGCAAAGATAACCGGAATTACACCTGCTAAATTCACTTTGATAGGAATATAGTTCATTACACGTTTGTTTTGGTTTTGCATCATCGTCTTTTTCGCATAAGTAACAGGAACACGACGCTCACCAAGTTCAACGTAGATAATAACACCTACAGTCGCAAGCACTAAAACAACAATAGCAATAACAGTGATAAAACTCATAGCACCAGTATTTACCATCTCTACAGTTTGACCTATAGCTCTTGGAATAGCTGAAACAATACCTGCAAAGATAATTAGAGAGATACCGTTTCCAATACCACTTTGTGTTATCTGCTCACCAATCCACATCAACAACATTGTACCAGCAAGCATTGAAACTGCAGATAGCATTATAAATGTAGTATGATCAGCAAGAATTGCGCTATTACCGCTAGGACCTGTCAAACTCTGTAGTCCTACACTCACACCAACAGCTTGTATTAGAGTAATAACAATCGTCGCATAACGAATTATCTGCATATACTTAACCATACCGTCACGCTCTTTTTTCATTTGACCTAAAGTAGGAAATGTTGCAGCAAGAAGCTCCATAATAATAGAAGCGGTAATGTAAGGCATAATACCAAGTGAGATAATAGATAGTCTTTGAACTGCGTTTCCGCTAAACATATTAAAAAGTCCAAGGGCATCTGATTGGTGGGAGTCGAAGAATGAGGCAATAACAGCTGTATCTACGCCAGGTACTGGCACATATGCCAGTAGGCGGTAGATAAATAAAAAACCGATAGTAATAAGTATCTTATTTACTAGATTTTTATTCACAACTAGTTACCTGTTGTTGTAACGTTTTCGTCTTTAATTTTCGATGCTAAATCTTTTGCAGAAGCACCTACTAGTTTAATCTTAGCCACTGAATTTGCAACTTTATGAACAGAACGGATTGTCTCCATTGTGATCTCTTCAAGTTCAGCTACAGCTTTAATTTTTTCAACGTTTATCACATATGGTTTTACCAGTCTAGATGTAAAACCAATTTTTGGTAAACGACGAGCAAGTGGTTGTTGACCACCTTCAAAGTTTCTTTTTCTTTTATAACCTGTACGAGATTTTTGACCTTTTTGACCACGAGCCGCAGTCTTACCAGTTCCAGAACCTTGACCACGTCCAACACGTTTACGAGCGTGTGTTGAACCCTCTGCAGGTGTTAAATTTTCAATACCCATTTTCTATCCTTTAATACGAGAAAGTGCTTCAACTGTAGCACGAACTAGTGTGTTTGGATTGTTTGAACCAATTGATTTTGTTAGTAAATCTTGGAAACCAGCTAATTCAAGAACTGGACGAGCCGCACCACCTGCGATAAGTCCTGTACCTTCTGATGCCGGTTTTAAAAGAATTGTACTAGCATTGTACTTGTGCTCAATATCGTGAGCAATTGTAGTGCCTTTAATCTTAACAGTCGTTAAGTTTTTAAATGCATTATCAACAGCTTTACGAATAGCATCAGGAACCTCTTTCGCTTTTCCTACACCATATCCAACAGTACCGTTTTTATTACCAACTACGATAAGTGCAGTAAAACGGAAACGTCTACCACCCTTAACAACTTTAGTTACACGACCAATATTTACAATTGATTCTTCAAATTCATCTCTATTGATTTCCATCATAACCCCTAGAACTTAATTTCGTTTGCACGAAGTGCGTCACCAAATGCAGCAATTACACCGTGATATTGGTAACCATTACGATCAAATACAATCTCAGAGATATTAGCTTCTTTTAGTTTAGCAGCAAATGCTTCACCAAGTGCAGCTGCACCTTCTTTGTTTGCTTTATGACCAGTAGCCTTAGAATGTAGTGCGCATATAGTTGTTGCAGTTGCATCATTTATAGCTTGTACACTTAGGTAACGGTTTGATTTAAATACAGAAACACGAGGAAGTTCAGCACTACCAGATATTTTTGCACGAATACGACGTTTACGTTTTAAACGGTTAGCAATTTTGCTTTTTAATACTTTAGCATTCATCTATCTTCCTCCCTTATTTCTTAGCAGTTTTACCGGCTTTACGCACGATATGTTCTTCCATGTATTTAACACCTTTACCTTTGTATGGTTCTGGTGGACGGTATGAACGGATTTCAGCAGCAACTTGACCTAACATTTGTTTGTCATGGCTTTTTAATGTAATAACATTCTTTTCAACAACTGCTTCAAGACCTTCTGGTAAGTCATAATTAATATCATGAGAGAAACCAAGTTGTAAATTAAGAACTCTACCTTTTACAGCAGCTCTGTAACCAACACCGTTGATCTCTAACTTTTTCTCATAGCCAGTAGTTAAACCAGTAACGATATTTTGAGCCAATGCTCTAAAAGTACCCCAGAAAGCTCTGTGCTCACGAGACTCAGATAAGTTTTTGAAAGTTAAAGTGTTACCTTCTAATTCAAAAGTTACATACCCTTTTGTGTCTAGATCAACAGTAGTTTTTCCTTTTGTAAAAGTGATAACATTTCCATTTGTAGTAACTGTAATGTCACTAGCAAATTCTACAGGATTTTTTCCAATTCTTGACATGCTATACTCCTACCATACCGTACACATAACTTCGCCACCAATACCAAGCTCATACGCTTTGTCATTTGGTAGTACGCCATGTGATGTACTTACTATAATTGTTCCATAACCATTTTTGAAACGTTTGATATCTTCTTTACCTTTGTAAACACGTCTACCAGGTTTAGAAACTCTTTTCATTTCATTGATTACACATTTATCATTTTCGTCATATTTAAGTACAACTTTGATAGTCTTTTTAACGCCTTCTTCAATAACGTTACAAGACTCTATGTAACCTTTATCTACTAAGATATTTGCTACAGCTTCAACACTCTTAGAGTGTACCAAAGTTGTAACTGGTAATCTTCTCATACCAGCATTACGAATACGAGTTAACGCATCTGATACTAGATCATTTATTGCCATTTTATTTTTTCCTTATATTTTGCAAGTCTTTCGACTGCTACTGTTAGGAGTTTCTACTTGGAGAGCACAAGGCCTACCAAGAAGACTTTCTAACACCTGGGATCATTCCCTCATTTGCCATTTTTCTGAAACAGATACGACAAATTCCAAAATCTCTAAGTACAGAGTGTGGACGACCACAGATCTGACAACGTGTATATGCACGTACTTTGAATTTTGGAGTTCTTTTAGCTTTTGCTATCATAGACTTTTTAGCCATTAGTTACTCCCTTTTGTAAAAGGCATACCTAATTTCTCTAATAGAGTAAACGCAGCCTTATCAGAATCAGCAGTTGTTACAACTGTGATATTCATACCATGAATTTGCATGATTGAATCATAGCTAATCTCTGGGAAAATAAGTTGTTCTTGAAGACCGAAGTTATAGTTACCACGACCGTCAAAACCATTACTTGGAACACCACGGAAATCTTTCACACGAGGAAGTGCGATAGATACAAGGCGATCGAAGAAGTTATACATATTTTCACCACGAAGAGTAACACGAATACCAACTGGCATACCTTCACGTACTTTAAAACCTGCAACAGATTTCTTAGCGATTACCGTAGAAGCTTTTTGTCCAGCGATAGTAGTAATAGTGTCTTCAATGTTTTGAATAAGTTTGTTATCTTTCATCGCAAAACCAGCACCAACAGAGATAACAATTTTCTCTAATGCAGGAATCTGCATTACATTTTTGATATCTAAAGCTGCTTGAATTTCCGGCTTAAGCGCTAAATATTTTTCTTTTAAACGAGCCATCTAATTATGCCTCCACTTTGCGTACATTTGAAACATCGATAGGCATCTCTTTATTGATATGTCCACCTTTAGTGTTCTCTTCAGTTGGTTTAATCGCTTTTTTAGCGATTTTACAACCCTCTACGATTACTTTGTTTTTCTTAGTCAATACCGCAAGTACAGTTGCTTTTGTACCTTTGTCATCGCCAGCGATAATCTCTACCATATCGCCTTTTTTGAAATTAAATTTTGCCATTATACAACCTCCGGTGCAAGAGATACAATTTTCATGAATCCTGCGTAACGTACTTCACGACCAATTGGTCCAAAAATACGAGTACCGATTGGTTCTCTCTTGTCATCAAGTATTACAGCAGCATTGTCATCAAAACGGATTAGTGATCCATTTTCACGTTGAACTTCTTTATGAGTTCTAACAACAACAGCTTTTACAACTTTACCTTTTTTAACTTTAGCAGTTGGAATCGCTTTTTTTACAGAAGCAACGATAACGTCACCTACTGAAGCATAACGACGCTTAGAACCACCAAGTACCTTAATACACATAATCTCTTTAGCACCTGTATTATCAGCTACATTTAAACGAGTAAAACCTTGAATCATTACTACGCTCCTTTTACAACTGACTTAAGTCTAAAAGATTTAGTCTTAGAAAGTGGGCGACATTCAACCGCTACGATCTCATCACCAACCTTAACTTCATTACGCTCATCATGTACTAAGTACTTTTTGAAACGTTTTACAACTTTATGGTAACGAGGATGCATTACACGGCGCTCAACAACAATAGTTACTGTCTTGTCACCAGCAATTTTTACAACATTACCTTGAATTTCACGTTTATGTGTCATCACTCGTCCCCTAGTTTGCTACTGCAGCAAGTGCAGTATTGATTCTAGCAATATCTTTTTTAGCAACTTTAAGTTCGCTAGTATTTTGTAATTGCATCATCTTTTGTTTAATTTTTAAAGTAAACAGTTCTGTTTTTTTCTCTTTAAGCATAGCTTGAAGCTCTGCTGCTGTTTTATCTGCTAAATCAGAATATTTCATTGCTCATCTCCGCAGTAATAATTTTAGTTTTGAATGGTAATTTATGCATTGCAAGAGTTAAAGCTTCACGAGCGATATCATGCGGCACACCTCCCATTTCAAAAATGATACGACCTGGTTTAATGTTCATTACCCATTGATCAACTGCACCTTTACCTTTACCCATACGAGTTTCAAGAGGCTTAGCAGTTAATGGTTTAGCAGGGAAAACACGAATCCAAATTTTACCATTTCTTTTAATGTGACGTGTAGCAGAGATACGAGCCGACTCAATTTGACGTGAGTTGATACGACCAGCTTCTACAGCTTTAAATCCAATGTCACCAAAAGCTAATTTGTAACCTGAACGAGCATAACCACGGTTACGACCTTTCATTACCTTACGATATTTTGTTCTTTTTGGCATTAACATAATTATTCAGCCTTTTCACTATTTTCACGTCTAGCTGGTTTTCTACCACGACGTTCTTTTTTCTCTTCTTTTACTTCTGCAGGAATACCTTTAGTAAGTACTTCGCCTTTGAAGATCCATACTTTAACACCGATGATACCGTATGTTGTATGTGCTTCAGCAAAACCGTAATCGATTTTTGCACGAAGTGTATGAAGAGGAACTCTTCCCTCTAGGTACCACTCAGTACGAGCCATTTCAGCACCACCAAGACGACCAGCAACTGCTACTTTGATACCTTTAGCGCCAGAACGTTGTGCACCTTGCATAACTTTCTTCATAGCACGTCTAAACGCAATACGACGCTCAAGTTGAGTAGCAACATTTTCTGCAACAAGTTGTGCTGAAGTCTGAGCTTTTTTCTCTTCTTTAATGTTAATAGAGATAGCTTTGCCAACTAACTTTTGAACAGCAGTTTTAAGTTTCTCAATATCTGCACCTTTTTTCCCGATGATAATACCAGGACGAGCTGCAACGATTGTAACACGAAGTCTTTTTACTGTTCTTTCAATGATGATGTTAGAAACACCAGCATAGTAAAGTTCTTTCTTTAAAAATGTTCTAATCTTGTGATCTTCACCTAAAGCTGCCGGAGCAGTTTTAAAGTTAGGAAACCATCTTGATTCCCAGTTACGGTTGATTCCAAGACGTAAACCAATAGGATTAACTTTTTGACCCATACTATTTACCCTCTACTTCTACTAAGATATGTGCTGTTGGT
>Ga0256837_1000583_pt1 | contig 29810 bp, 30 predicted proteins | sample 4562384metaG_FD_185976 | JGI IMG/M metagenome (GOLD analysis project Ga0256837, IMG submission 185976) | Hydrothermal vent microbial communities from Guaymas Basin, Mexico - 4561-384 | ecosystem: Environmental > Aquatic > Marine > Hydrothermal vents | place: Mexico: Guaymas Basin | collected... | reverse complement strand
AGAAAACAAACGCAGAGTTATATCTCTGAGTTGGAGGAGTTTGTACAAACGACCAACTCCTCTCAGGAGGTTTTTGTATTTCCTGCTATGACATCTTTAGATAGTTACGATACTAAAGTAGTTGTAGGGACACAAAATGCTTACCCGACAACAAACGGAGCTTTTACAGGTGAAGTGGGAGTTGAACAACTTGAGGAGTTTGGGATAGAGACTATCCTCATCGGGCACTCTGAGCGTCGCCATATCTTGGGTGAAACACAAGAGAGTATTGTAGAGAAGTTTAACTTTTACAAAGAGCTTGGTTTTACTATTGTGTATTGTATCGGTGAGTCTTTGGAGCAAAGAGAAGCTGGTGAAGATGTGATGATGGAGTATATCTCCTCTCAGTATGAGGGGATTGACACCGAGTATGAAAAACTTATTATCGCTTATGAACCAGTATGGGCAATAGGCACAGGACTGACACCTACACTAGAAGATATAGAAGCGATCCACACAAAACTCAAAGCAAAATCGGCAGCACCACTACTCTATGGTGGAAGTGTTAAAGTCACAAATGCAAAAGAGGTGCTCTCACTGAACAATGTAGATGGTATTTTGGTAGGAAGTGCAGCACTTTATAGTGAGCACTTTTGTACGATGATATCTTATGGTGATGCATTAGAAAATAAATAAGGAGAAACACAGATGATAATGAAGGGTAAAAAAGGTCTTATAGTAGGTCTTGCAAATAACAAATCGATCGCATACGGGATTGCAAAAGCTTGTCATGAACAGGGTGCACAGATGGGATTTACTTATCTTAACGATGCTCTTAAAAAAAGGGTAGAACCGATCGCTAAAGAGTTTGGAAGTGAAGCTGTTTACGAGCTTGATGTTTCAAACCCTGAGCATATGGCAAGTTTGGCTGAAAAGGTTGAAAAAGATTTTGGCAAGATCGACTTTTTAGTACATTCTGTTGCATTTGCACCTAAAGAGGCACTCTCTGAACCTTTTATGAAAACAACAAAAGAGGCGTTTCAGATTGCTATGGATATCTCTGTGTACTCCCTTATCGATCTTACAAACTCATTAGAGTCTGTTCTTAGTGATGATGCTTCGATCCTTACACTCTCTTACCTTGGTGGACCAAAATATATAGTAAACTACAATGTTATGGGAGTTGCAAAAGCTGCACTTGAATCAACTGTTCGCTATATGGCAGTAGATCTTGGGAAAAAAGGGCAACGTGTAAACGCAATCTCAGCTGGACCTATTAAGACTCTTGCAGCAGCAGGGATCGGAGACTTCAAGCAGATCCTAAACTGGAATGAAGTAAACGCACCACTAAAACGCAATGTAAGCATAGAACAGGTTGGAAACTCTGCAATGTATCTGTTAAGTGATCTTGCATCAGGTGTAACTGGTGAGATACATTATGTTGATAGTGGATACAACATCATGGGTATGGCAGCAGCACAGACAAATGAAGAGGGTAAAACAGTTCTTTCTTGGGATGCTAAAAACTAAAAAGGTTAAATATCTTTTTAGAAGATATTTAACCTACTCTTTTGCATGATTGGCTATAATGCTACTTATGAATTTACTATCTGCAAAAAATCTTTCTCACTCATTTGAATATGAACTTTTTAGTGATGTTTCACTTGAAGTTCATCCAAAAGAATCGATAGCAATCGTAGGGATGAGTGGAAGTGGAAAATCAACACTTCTTCATCTCCTCTCCACATTACTTACACCTAAAAAAGGGGATGTCTTTCTCTTTGGTGAAAACATCAAAGCTATGAAAAAGAAACGTCTCGCTGAGATCAAACGCAACGATCTTGGACTTGTTTTTCAGTCTCATTATCTTTTTAAAGGTTTTTCTGCACTTGAAAACCTTGAAGTTTCACAGATATTATCCCAAGGGGTGATCGATAAAGAGTTGCTTGTTAAGCTTGATATTGAGCACTGTATTCATCAAAAAGTTACAGAACTCTCAGGTGGACAACAGCAACGAGTCTCTATAGCTAGAGTTTTGACAAAACAACCTAGATTGATATTTGCAGATGAACCAACAGGAAACTTAGATACAAAAACAGCTTCTGATGTTATGGAACTTTTTTTTGAGTATTTAGACCATAACAATGCAGCGATGATACTTGTTACACATGATGAAACACTTGCTTATATGTGTGATAGAGTTTACAAGCTTGAAAACAAAGAGTTAGTTCAGGTAAAATAATGGGTTGGGCAGCAGTATTTAATGAAGCAAATATAGTCGCGTTTGTATTGATGTTTTTTCGTTTTGGAGCACTTTTTTTATCTTCACCCATCTTTTCACATAACAATATTCCGATGAGTACAAAAGCGGCAATGGCTTTTTTCTTTAGTGTCGTTTTTTACTCCTCGATGCCACCTTTAGCGATAACTATCGATATTCCAACTATTGTTTTAGCAGTGTTAAGTGAACTTTTTTTTGGTATGAGTATCGGTATTATTTTACAGCTTGCTTACAATGTTATCACCTTTGCTGGAGGACAGATCAGTTTTATGATGGGGTTTTCTATGGCAAGTGCGATTGATCCTCAATCTGGTATCTCAATGCCTATTATCTCACAATTTCTCTCACTTTTAGCACTGATGGTACTTTTAGCACTTGATATGCATCATTGGCTTTTGCTTTTTATTGATACTTCGTTAAAGCAGATCCCCCTTGGTGGTTTTGTGATGAGTGAAGATTTTTTCCATTATCTTATCAAAGCAACATCCAATATGTTTTTAGTTGGATTTATGATTGCGTTTCCTATCATTGCTCTTTCATGGTTGGCAGATATTATCTTTGGAATGCTTATGAAAACTATGCCTCAGTTTAACTTACTTGTGATTGGATTTCCGATTAAGATTACTGTTGCATTTGGTGTTCTTATCGCTACTTTAACCGCAACGATGCTTATCTTAAAAGAGCAAATGTTAGCAGCATTTAATAGCTTGGCAATGTTTTTTTAGTTTTTTTTGATACAATAATGTAATAAGACCTCCATAAGAAGGAAAAACAAGTGAAAATTTTACTCTTAAATGATAATCCTGTTGTAAATAAACTCGTAACACTAAGTGCCCAAAAAACAGAGGATGAACTTGAAGTTGTACGGAGTATTGATGATATAGAGGGGAATCAATACGATCTTGTTGTTGTAGATGATACACTTTATAGCGATCACTTGTTAGAAAATTTACGAGAAAAGATTACATTTTCTCAAACATTATATATCTGCAGTAGAGATGCAGAGGATGTAGATACCTTTAACAAAGTGCTTAAAAAACCTTTCTTGCCAACTGATTTGGTAGAGATGTTTGCAACATTTGATAGAGAGATCGCAAAACAGCCAAATCTTACTCAAGAGAGTTTTGAAGAGACTCAAACACTTGATGAGTCATCAGAAGAGATAAAAACAGATGCAGTAGAGTTAGAAGATTTAGATGAGATTAGCGATGATATACTAGAGCTTGATGATGGTGAAGATTTTACTCTTGACGATGAAGATCTATCTTTAGATGATGAATTAACACTTGATGATGAACTTTCTTTAGAAGATGAAGATTTGTCTTTAGATGATGATGACTTGAGTCTTGATGATGAACCCTCTTTGGAAGATGAACTCTCTTTGGAAGATGAAGATTTGTCCTTGGATGATGAGCTGTCTTTAGATGATGAGGATATGCAAGAGAGTGTTTTAGATGAGGATGAAGCACAAAAAGTGAAAGAACTGCTTGATGAAACAAGTGAAGATGAAGAGTTGACAGATGAACTTGATTTTGAAGATGAGACACTAGAACTTGATGATGAGATTCAAGCTAGCGAGGAAGATCTTGAAGATAGTTCAGAAGAAGCATCAGAACTTGAATTTGAAGATGATCTTTCTGAACTTGAAGATGAGATAGAACTTGAAGATGATCTTTCTGGGTTAGAAGATGAGTCTATAAACTTTGAAGATAGTTTAGATGAAGAGATCGAAGAAGAGTCAGATGAGTTGGAGCTTGAAGAAGAGGAAGTACTAGATGTTGATGAGGAAGATGATCTAGAGCTTGAAGAGGAAGCTTTTGATATTGATGAGATGGATGAAGTTACTAAGCAGGAGAACGATGAGGATTTAGAAACACAGATCCAAAATGCTGTTAGTGAGTTGACACCTGAAGAGTTAGAGAGTGAGCTTGATGAAGAAACACTCCTTGAAATAGCTTCAAGTGATGTTGATGGGCTTGAAAAACTTAGCTCCAAAGATCTTAAACTTGCAATAGGTGAAGAAGTTGAAGATGAGATCGAAGATGAAGTTTCTGATGCTTTAGAGGGTATGGAAGTTGAAAATGTTTCTCAAGAGGAGAGTTCAGAAGATGCAGCTGATAGTGTCACACAATTAAAAAATCTTTTAGAAGCTCTAAATGATAAAAATGTTGCAGCGAAACTTAAAGGTATGAAAATAAGTATAAATATAACATTAGGGGAGAATGGATGATAGAAAACAATGGAGTTGTACTCGTACTATCAGGCCCAAGCGGTGCAGGTAAGAGTTCACTTATCAATAAAATAGCAGATGATATTGGGGAGTTTTATTTCTCCATCTCTACAACAACTCGTCCGATGCGCAAAGGTGAAGAGGAGGGTGTTCACTATCATTTTGTAAGTGAAGATGAGTTTAAAAAAGATATCGAAGATGAGCATTTTTTAGAGTATGCATTAGTACATGGAAACTACTATGGAACTTCACTTAAACCTGTAAAAGAAGCTCTCTCAGAGGGTAAACTTGTGATATTTGATATTGATGTTCAGGGGAATACAGCGATTAAAAACAGACTAGGGGATATCACTACTTCTGTTTTTATCACACCGCCAACACTCTCAGAACTCAAACGCAGACTTGAAAAACGTTGTACAGATACACCAGAAGTGATTGAAAATCGTATCCAGATGGCACGTCGTGAGATACAAAGAACTACAGAATATGACTTTTTGGTTATAAATGATGATTTGGATGTTGCAGCAGATGTACTTCGCCAAATAGCAATTACAGCAAGACTTAAAATTCCTCAAGATCGTATCAACTTTTTTGTGCAAAAATGGGAAGATATTGAAGAATAAAGTGTAAAGAAATAACGATAAGAGAATTTACAGCAAATTTGAGCTATACTCAACAAATTAAATTTAAAGAAGGAAATTATTATGGGAATGCCTAGCGGAACAGAGCTTTTACTTATATTTGGAATTATTGTTTTACTTTTTGGTGCAAAGAAGATACCAGATTTGGCAAAAGGTCTTGGAAAAGGGATCAAAAACTTTAAACAAGAGATGAAAGAGGTTGATGAGATTTCAGCTGATGAGCCAAAAAAAGTGGAAAAAAGTGAAGAAGTAGCATCACAAGAAACTCCAAAAACAACAACTCAGGCATAATCTTTGAAACAACGTGTATCGGCGCTTTTGCGCGAAAAGCTTGGTCGTGAGGTTGTTTTAGAAAAGCCACGTGATCGTTCTTTTGGTCACTTTGCTACACCTATTGCATTTTCACTCGCAAAAGAGCTTCGTAAATCACCTATGGTGATTGCTGAGGAGCTTGCAGCATCGTTTGGTGATGTTGAAGAGTTTGCAAGTGTTGAGTCTGTAAAGGGGTATTTAAACTTCCGTTTGAGTGAAAACTTCTTAGCAGAGTATGCTTCATGGGCACTCCAAAATCCAGCGGAGTTTGCAACTCAGAAAAAAAATCAAAAAATACTTTTAGAGTTTGTCTCAGCCAACCCAACAGGACCACTTCATATTGGTCATGCCCGTGGTGCTGTGTATGGTGATACACTCTATCGTTTAGCAAAACATCTTGGATATGATATCACTGCTGAGTATTATGTAAATGATGCAGGAAATCAGATAGACCTTTTAGGTCTTTCTATCCAGCTTTATGCTCGTGAGCATATCTTGGGTGAAGATGTTGAGTACCCTGAGGCATACTATCGTGGTGAGTATTTGGAAGATTTAGCTCAAGGTGCTATTGAGAAGTTTGGCAAAGAGATATTTTCTGATGAATCTCGTCAAAAAGAGCTTGCAATGTGGGCAAAAGATGAGGTTATGAAGATCATTGTCAAAGATCTTGGTGATACAAATATCTTCTTTGATACATTTGTCAACGAGTCTGGACTCTATGCTGATTGGGATAGAGTAATGCAAAAGATGGGTGATGGCGTTTACGAAAAAGATGGCAAGGTTTGGATAGCGTCTGAAGCAAAGGGTGATGACCATGACCGTGTTGTTGTTCGTGAAGATGGTCGTCCAACCTATCTTGCTGGTGATATTGTCTATCATAACCAAAAGTTTGAACGTGGGTATGATCACTATATCAACATTTGGGGAGCTGATCATCATGGGTATATCCCACGTGTAAAAGCAGCCATAGAGTATCTTGGGTATGACAGCTCAAAGCTTGAAGTACTTCTCTCTCAAATGGTGAGTCTTTTAAAAGATGGTGAGCCATACAAGATGAGCAAGCGTGCAGGGAATGTTATCCTTATGAGTGACATTGTAGAGGAGATAGGAGCAGATGCACTGCGTTTTATTTTTGCTTCTAAAAAGAGTGATACTGCGTTAGAGTTTGATCTTGCCGAGTTTAAAAAGCAAGACAGCTCAAACCCAATCTTCTATATACAGTATGCACATGCACGTATCCAGACACTGCTAAGTAAAGCAGAGGTCTCAAAAGATGAGATAGCAAATGCAAGTTTGAAAAACTTAGGTGAGCAAGCAGATACACTTCTTTTTGATGCACTTTTGCTTCCAGAAGTGGTAGATGATGCGTTTCACTCAAGACAGGTACAAAAACTACCAGATTATCTCAAATCACTTGCAGCATCACTGCATAAGTTCTACTACGATGTTCGTATGATAGGCACTCCTGATGAAGCAAAACTGCTTAAGATGCTTCAAGTAGTAGCACTAAGTCTGAAGACGGGCTTGGCACTTATGGGAATCGAAGCGAAAAATAGAATGACAAAAGAGGAGGAGTAAATTTCGATTTTACTTCTTCGTAAGACAGCATATATTTTGTTTATGTTGTTGCTGATATCTGTCGTTTCATTTACAGCTATCCATATCGCTCCAAACTCCTTTTTTGGTGCAGGTGAACTCAATCCAAATATGACAAAAGAGGCTATTGAGAAGCTTAAAGCTGTTTATGGCTTAGATAAACCTCTCGTTCAACAGTATTTGGATTGGATTGGTAATTTAGTTTTTTTTAACTTTGGTATCTCATTTGTGAGTGGTGCAGATGTTGCAGATGAGATCTTTAAGCGTTTGCCAGTAACATTGATTATGAATATATCTTCACTTCTTATTGTGTTTTTTCTCTCTTTATATCTTGGTGTCAAAGCGGCATTAAGGTATGAAAAAAAGACTGATTATCTCATTCGTCAGATCTCACTTATCTCTTTTTCGATGCCATCTTTTTATCTTGCACTTTTGTTTATCTTATTTTTCTCACTTTTTCTAGGTTGGTTTCCTATTGCTGGTTTACATTCAGTTGAGACAAAAGATGGGTTTGCATACTATCTTGATATGATTTGGCATCTTACACTTCCTGTGGGAGTAATGGTTTTTACAGGTATTGGGAGTATGGTGGTTTATATCCGATCGTTAACACTTGAGATTTTAAAAAGTGATTACTACTACTTTGCAACTGCAAGAGGTCTGAGTGAGAAACAACTTTTAAGATACTACATTTTACCAAATCTTTTGCCACCAATTGTAACTCTACTTGGTCTTTCACTTCCTGGACTTATAGGCGGAAGTGTGATTTTAGAGTCTATTTTTGGTATAGAAGGGATGGGACAGCTTTTTTACATCTCAGCACTTTCACGTGATTATCCTATTATCATGGGGATACTGATCATTACAGCATTTTTAACTCTACTTGGAAATATGTTAGCAGATATGATCCTACTTAAACTTAATCCGTTTATGAAAAGAGGGTAGTAGTGATCCACAAGAGGGTGATAAATCCTCTTGTGTTTTGATTAGTTTAGATATGGTGCAAAAAACATCAAGCCTATAGACAAAAAAAGGGTACAACTCAACGAGTCGTACCCTTTTTATCTCAACAACAGTTTATCAAGCTGTTATCAAGAGTTTTACTTTGCTTGTAGTAAAATTATACTAAAAATTCTAAAATAATGTCAACTTTAGTTAAAGAGAGCTTCTAGTGCATCTACACCATCTTTTTTCTCTTCGATCTCTCCATCTTCATTTGTTACAGAATCGTTTTCTACAAGTTCTATCTGCATACCTGTAAGCATAGAAGCTAAACGGATGTTTATACCACTTTTTCCTATCGCTTTACTTTTTTGATCTGCTGGAAGTGTGATGATAGCTTTTTCATTTTCACCCTCTTCATTTTTTACAATCTCTACATGAGAGATGATAGCAGGACTCATCGTACGGCTAACAAACAGCTCAGGGATGGTAGTGTATTCGATACAATCGATATTTTCACCGATAAGCTCAGCACTTACTGCGTTTATACGAACACCTTTTACACCAACAGTTGCACCAACTGCATCTACTTGTGGATGTGTACTCATGATAGCGATCTTCGCTCTTTCACCTGGGATACGTGCAGCTTTTTCTATCACAACACTTCCCTCTGCTATCTCAGGAACTTCAAGCTCTAAAAGTGCTTCTAAAAACTTAGGGCTTGTGCGAGAAAGTTCTATTTGGATGCTGTTTTTGTCTATATTTACACGACGAACTACTGCTTTGATGTGATCTCCTACATCAAAGATCTCACCTTTGATACGACTTTTCATAGGAAGTACTGCACGGATCTCATCTACTTCAATATATGTTGCATTTTGAGCATCTACATGTGTTACGCGACCACTTACAAGTGTGCCAACTTTTGCTTTGTATTTATTGTAAAGTTCATCCTCTACAAGTCTTTGGATATGGTACTCTATCTCACGGTGTAGTTGTGATGCAGCAGTTCTTCCATACTCTTCTAAATCATGATCGATTTGAAGTTGATCACCAAGTTCAACTTGGTCATCATACTCTCTTGCTTCGCTAATCGCCATATATGCAGGAGCAATCTCTTCATCTTGAAGTCTTTCATCATCATCTGCTACAACAGTGATAGTTTGGATAACTTGAATACTTTTTGTCGCATCATCAACTTGTGCAACAAATGCAAAGTTTGGGTTAATTACACGTTTTGCTGTTTGTACAAATGCAGTTTTGAGTGATTCTAAAACTTTTTCTGGTTGAAGCCCTTTTTCATGTGCAATAGCTTCTGCAATATCTAAGATTTTTTCCATGGCAATAAGTTCCTTTTTTGCCCCTTTAGTTAACAATAATAAGTAATTTTGGGGGATTTTTTTGAAGTTTTGAATTATACTCTAACTCTGCTAAAGTATTCTTTAACCCAATTTTTATGACATTTTTTGTATAATGCACTACATTAAATAAGAAAATAGTATAAGGAAAAAGTATGGAACTTAAATTTGCAAGAGTTGAGATTGATGCAAAACCAAAAAAAGTTGATTTAGCAAAAATCGAAGCAGCAGTTGAAAAAGAGGAGAGTGTGATCTTTTATTTTGATCGTGATAACTCACACAAAGATCTTTTAGAACTTCAAGATCATTTTGAAGCTCAAGGGAAAAGCTTTTATATGAGTGAAGTAAAATATGGTCTTGCAGACAATGACTATATGTACCAAATTCATATAATGAACTAAAAAGAGATACTATGTCTAAAAAGTTATTTATCGAAACACTTGGCTGTGCTATGAACTCACGTGATACTGAGCATATGATTGCTGAGTTGCGTGAAAAAGAGGGGTATGAGAGTGTAGAGGATTACCGTGAAGCTGATTTGATTTTGATAAATACATGTTCAGTTCGTGAGAGACCTGTGCATAAACTTTTTAGTGAACTTGGTACATTTAACAAAAACAAAAAAGAGGGTGCGAAGATAGGTGTGTGTGGTTGTACCGCTTCGCACCTTGGAAAAGATATTATCAAGCGTGCTCCTTATGTAAGCTTTGTACTTGGTGCGAGAAATGTTTCAAAGATCGCCGAGATTATTCATAAAGATAAAGCTGTTGAGATAGATATCAACTACGATGAGAGTGAATTTGCATTTAAAGACTTTCGCTCATCACCATACAAAGCCTACATCAACATATCTATGGGGTGTGATAAATCTTGTACATTTTGTATTGTTCCAAAAACGCGTGGTGAGGAGATCTCTATTCCTGATGAGCTTATCATCGCAGAGGCTCAAAGAGCAGTGGATAATGGAGCAAAAGAGGTGTTTTTGCTTGGGCAAAATGTCAACAACTATGGTCGTCGTTTCTCAGGAGAACACGAAAAAGTAAACTTTACAGAACTGCTTCGTCGCCTTTCAAAGATAGAGGGCTTAGAGCGTATACGTTTTACATCGCCACATCCGTTTCATATGGATGATGAGTTTATTGAGGAGTTTGCACACAATCCTAAGATATGTAAGTCTATGCATATGCCACTGCAAAGTGGAAGCTCAAAAGTGCTTAAAGATATGAAACGCGGCTACACAAAAGAGTGGTTTTTAAACCGTGTTGAAAAACTTCGTGCTGAGTGTCCTGAAGCAACAATATCGACAGATATTATCGTTGCGTTTCCTGGGGAGAGCGATGAAGATTTTGAGCATACATTAGATGTGATGAGAAAAGTAAAATTTGATCAGATCTTCTCGTTTAAATACTCTCCTCGTCCTGAGACTGAAGCACAACACTACACAAATGTAGTTGATGATGAAGTGGGGTCACAAAGACTCCAACAGCTCCAATCACTTCAAGCCGAGATCCTTGATGAAAATGCAAAACGTCATATGGGTAAAACTTTTAGAGTTTATTTTGAAGATTTAAACGCAGATGGGTATGTCTCTGGTAGAAGCGACAATAACATCGTCATAAAAGTCAAAGGCTCAGAGGAGCTTTTAGGTACATTTCAAGATGTTCGTATCACATCACTTGGTAGAACTATCTTAACAGGTGAGTTAGTTGCTTAAAAAATTTCTACGCTCATTTGCTTCTTTTGCTGTGCCTGTTGTTGGTGCGTTTTTTATCCGTATCATCTATGCAACGAGCAAAAAGAACTTCTCTGTGGAGAGTTTGCCAGATGAGCCTATCATTTATGCTTGTTGGCATGGTGATCTGATGATGTTTGCACACTCCTATTTGCATTTTAAAAATCCCCCTCATGTAAAAGCAGTTATTTCAAGCCATTTTGATGGTACACTCATCGCAGGAACACTCAAAAAATTTGGTCTTGAGATTATTGCTGGTTCATCAAACAAAAATGCAGTGCGTGTTCTCATAGAGGGGATCAAGGCTCTTAAAGATGGCTACGATATAGGGATCACCCCTGATGGTCCACGTGGACCTCGTCATGAGGTGGCTGATGGTGTGATCGCTATGGCACAAAAAACAGGCGCAAAGGTGATACTTGTAGAGATTCGCCCTACAAAGTTTTGGCAGCTCTCAAGCTGGGATAGATTTGTTGTCCCAAAACCTTTTGGTGAGATAAATTTTTATTATTCTGAACCTTTGATGATTAAGGGTATGGAAAAAGAGGAAGCACGCTCTTTGATAAAAGAGGGGTTACTCAAACATGGGAAGTAGGTTTTCATTAGTATTTGTAGCTGCTTTTTTACTTGTGGTAATGGCTTTGTTTTTTATGGCAAATCCATCATACAGAAAGTCTATTGAGGCGAAGTATTATTATGAGATTGGGGAGTATGAGGAAGCTTATACACTTGCAAATGAAGCTTTTAGTGAAGATGTGTATAATCGTATGGCATCAACAATAATGGCGCAGTCAAAAACCTCTTTAAAGTATGTCAAGTATATCAATGAAGCAAAAAAATATATGCAAGAGATCAACAAAATTGCACAAAAAGAGAGTATAGATGATGGTGATCGTGTAAGGATTAAAATGATGAGTGCAATTATGACAGAATCGTATCCAAAATTGGCACCAAGTATCATTACAGATAAAGAGCTTGTTGATGAAGCAGCTCGTTATCATCAACAATTTGAGAAACTCCTTGAAAAAGTATCTCGATAAACAACGCAGAGCTTATCTTGAATCACTTGAGAAAGTAAGAGGATACTCTGATCTTACCCTAAAAAGCTATGATGAAACACTTCAGGAAGCTTTAAGAATTGTAGAGTTGATTCAAGAGGGTGATACTCTAGAGATAAACCTTATGCCATATCGCTTAAAGATCTCCCATCTTAATGCTAAAACTATCAGTAAAAAGTTAAGTGCAATACGGGGATTTGTTGCGTTTTTAAATGAGAATCATTACAAAACACTTCTTCTTGCAGATGAGAGTATCAAGGTTGCAAAAACACTTCCCAAACCAGTAGCACATCAACATATTGTTGAGGCTTTAGAATATGCCAGCGATGAAGAAAAACTTATTATTGTTATGTTCTATACCTTGGGGTTACGTATCTCTGAAATGTTAAATATAAAACTAAGTGACATATCTTCAGAGTGGATTAGAATCTTAGGAAAAGGGAACAAGCAAAGGGATGTTCCACTTTTAGGGATTACAAAAGATCTCTTGCAAGATTATTTGAAGCGAAAAGTTCCAAAAAAGTTTCTTTTTGAGAAAAATGGCGAAAAATTAAGCGAAAATAGTCTAAGATATACCGTTACTAAAGTGTTTAAACGAATAGGTATGAAAGTAACACCACATCAACTTCGACACTCCTATGCGACTTCACTTCTAAACAGTGGAGCTCCTATTGTCGATGTTAGTGAACTGCTTGGACATTCGTCTATGGCGACAACACAAATTTATACAAAGTTAGGTAGTGCATTGAAACAACAAAACTATAACAAAGCACATCCACTTGCACAAGGGGATGTTTAGTGTTTAGCAAACTTCTAGAATCTTTGTATCAAAAAATTTTTATCAATATTATGATCACAAAACATGGAGTAAAAGTTCATGTAGATACACTCTCCTCAAAAGGGATAGTTGGGAGTGTTGAGGAGAGTTTTGACACCTCATATATCGATGCAAACATGGTGGCTTTTGTTGAAAAGTTCATCAAAGAATCCCCTTTTTATTATGTGTCAGTTTTAGACTTTTCTACAAAACAAGGGGCTATTCCTACATGTGAGAGATCCATGCTTACACAGTTTCACGATGTAAGTGACTGTGAAGTGAAATGTTATGATGAGAGGTGGAGCTTTTTTACATCACAAGCTGATCTTTATGAGATAGAAAAGCTTTACAAAGATATTGGAGTTGATTTTATATTTTCCCCTTTTTCTGTACTAACACATTTTTTTCAAGAGAAGATTAAAGAGCGTATGGCGATGTTTGTTCTCATCCAAGAAACTTCTGTAACACTTTGTATCTTTGAAGAGTCACAACTACTCTATGGTGAGTATTTGGATATGCAAAGTGACTTTGATGATAATGAAGAGCTTGTTTTAGAGAGTGGTGATGAGGATGAAGATATCTCTTTTGATATGGATCTAGAAGAGAGTATCGATCTTGAAGATGTAGATGTTATCGATGATATGGATGATATCGACGATATTGAAGACTTTGGTGATATCGAAGATCTTGATAGTGTTGAGGATATTGATGAGTTTTCAGAAGATATTGAAGAAGAGTTTTATCAAGAAAGCGAAGAGGAGATAGAGCAACACACAACATCAGATAGTTTCAACGAAGATTATCAACGTTTTTCTTTAATTCAAACTTCATTAAATAAATTTTACAAGGATACTCGTTATGAGAGTAAGTTTGTTGAGTATGTTTATGTTGCAGATGGGGTGGGTATCTCTCCTGATCTTAAACGCTACCTTGAAGAGGAGATGTTTTTAACAGTTTATGTAAGACAAGCAGATCTTGGTGCTGAGGTTTCAACATTGGCACAAGTGGAGGTTGGACTGTGAAATATTCATATATAAAACCTCGCCAAAAAAGTGCTCTTACATTTGAAGTCAAACTTCTTTTTAGTTTTTTTGGTATGACTCTTATGATGCTTTTTTTAACTTATGGTTTTTTACTCTATAAGGATTATACTTTTGTAAGTGACAAAGAGGAGATAAGTGCAAAGATTGAGATGACAGATAAAAATATAGAAGAGATGAAGGATGCGATCGCTTATATTGAAAAACAAAAGCTACTCTCTCAAAAAATCTATACTCAAAATACAGTCTTAAAAGACTCTATCACAAATCTTTTTGATCTTGTTCCTGAACGTATCACTCTCTCAGAAGCAAAGCTTTTAAAAAATGGACTTATCTTGTATGGTATAACACCAAACAAAGATGTGTATAACTTTATGCTTCAAGCACCACTGCGTTCTATTTTTCATAAAACATACAGTAGTTTTTACCCTGCTCAAAATGGTTGGTTGCGTTTTGTTTCAACAAACTATATGGATAAAGAAGAGGAAATTTTAGAGGAGAATGTAGATGAAAAAGATTAATCTTAGCTTTACAATCTCAAGACAATATATATATCTTTCTCTTTTGAGTCTTTTTTTACTTATCTTTGTGTTTGTATTTTCGTTTGCTGTGCTTATCCCAGAGGGTAAAGAGTATAGAAAAAACAGAATAGAATATAAAAAAGAACTCAAAGAGTTGCGACGTTTTGAAGAGTTTGAGATGCAAACAGCACAAACGCTCAAAGAGCTACAAAGTAAAAACAGACATATCATTTCAGCATTTGATACGATCTTCAACCCTGAGCGTTTTGAAAAAGAGCATAAAAAATATTTTTCATCTTTAACTCTTTCAGCGATAAAAAATAGTGCAAAAGAGGATGGTTTTGCTGTTTATGAGGTAAATACAAGCTCAAAAATAAACTCGCCTGTAAGTTTTTACGATTTTTTAGATGCTCTCAATAAAAGTAGCTGGATAGTAGGGGTGAATTTTCCTATAGAGTTTAAACGTGATGGCGAGTTGATACACTCAAGTTTTACGATGAAAGTTTATGCAAATGCCAAAGACTCCAACACCTCGAAAGCTTCTACATCTGAAGCAAAATAGCTTCTCATCTTTGGTGGGAGTTTGAGTTTTCTCATTTTTTCTTTAAACTCTTTTGTTATCTTCTGTGTTTGTACATAGGGTGTAAGCAGCACAAAACCTCTCCACCAAGAAAGTACATACTCTCTGCCAACTACGACACACTCTTGCATTTGTAAAAGTTCTCTCTCATGTGATGTAAGAACTTTTCCCTGAGTTTTGAGAAACTTGTCAAGTGTAGCGATATCGCTTCGTAAAGAGTGGGAGGAGAAGTAGATAAAATCGTTACATCTCTCAATTTTGCTATCACTCACCAAGAGTTCTCTGTCTGCATCAAGATATACAAAACTTTTTGCAATTCCATCTTTATACTCTGCTAAAAGTGGCTCTGTGAAGTGTTTGCGAAAGTAGTTGCGTTTGTACTTCTCATCTGCATTGCTCTCATCTACAAAGTAGTGAAGTTTGTTGTGTTTGAGATATGCTAAAAGCTCATTTTTATCACACACAAGCAGAGGTCGTATGAGTGTGTAGCTTCCCCTTTGTTCAACACCTTGCATCCCTGCTAACTCTACAGCACCTGCACCTCTGCACAACTGCATAAGCATCCACTCAAATCTGTCACCAAGATGGTGTGCTGTGATGAGGTTGTTGTAGCTGTATTGTGTGATGAGTCTTTCAAAAAAACTGTAGCGAATCTCTCTTGCGTTTGCTTCAAAGTTACTCTTTATAGGTGGGGCTTTGAGGGTGTGGCAAGTGAGGTTATGCTCCTTTGCAAGTTCTTTGGCAAACGCAACCTCCTCTTTAGAACTCTCCCTCACACCATAATCAACAATAGCGATATCAAAAGAGATATGATGCTCTAGCAGAAGAAAAAAAAGTGCACTAGAATCAACCCCACCTGAGAAGGCTAAGAGGTTTTTTCTCTTGTGCAGAAGCTCTTTATGTTGTAGCATTATCTACTGTAGCTGTGAGGATATCTCCCACAATGTCAGTGATAGTTGCTTTGTAAGGCACTCCAAAACAAAGTTCCTTATCACTTGTACGATCATTAACATAGATCTCACCATCTATCTCAGGTGCCCAAAGCAGTTTTCTTGCAGAGAGGAGATACTCATGCTCATCACTCTCACCATCAATAACAAGCTCACACGCCTTGCCAACTTCAGCTTTGAGAGAGTCTTGTGTTGCTTTGGCTGCGATATCTCCAAGTATTTGTGCACGCTGTGCTTTTGTCTCATCATCTATCTTATCTTCCATCTCAAACGCAGTGGTAGTCTCCTCATCGGAGTAACTAAAGATGTTCATCCGATCAAACCCAAAAGATGCAGCAAACTCACACATCTCATCAAACATCTCCTGCGTTTCATGGGGATGCCCTACGATAAAACTTGTTCTTACAAAAGAGTTTGGCAAAGATCTCATAAAGTTTAAAAGCTCTAGTGTTTTTTGTTTTCCAAAACCACGCTTCATCAAACGCAACATATCATCGTTTATGTGTTGGATAGGCATATCGAAGTAGTTGTGAAAAATCTCACTTTTTGCGATGTTTTTAAGGAGTGAGATGGTTGTAGTTGATGGATAGAGATAGAGAATACGTGCAGATTTTACCCCCTCAATAAGCTCAATACGCTGAATAAGCAAAGAGAGTCCATCTTTTACATTTTGGTCACGCAAATAGGATGAGCTGTCTTGTGAAACAAAAGAGAAGTCCCAAAAACCTTTTGCAACCAAAGACTCCACCTCTTTGGCGATCGAGTCAAGATCGCGTGAGTGGAGTTTGCCCTTAAAAGATGGGATAGCACAAAAACTACATGTTTGGTTACACCCCTCAGAGAGTTTAATGTAGGCATGATAGGTTGAACCAGTCACTACACGCTCAGCACCGTCGATAAGATACACTTCATCACTAAAGCGGCTCTTTTTTTCAGCTAAAAGCTCATCTATCTTTTCATAATCCCCAACACCTGTGAAGATATCTACCTCAGGGATCTGCTCCATAAGCTCCTCTTGGTAGCGTTCAGAGAGGCACCCTGCCATCACCAAAAGGGAGTCCTCTTTACGTGCTTCGTGAAGTGAGAGCACGGTGCTGAGTGACTCCTCTTTTGCCGCATCGATAAACCCGCAGGTGTTTACGATGATAACATCGGCACTCTCACTCTCATCTGTGAGTTCAAAGTTTTGAAGTTTTCCTAACATCACTTCGGTATCGACCAGATTTTTGGTACACCCAAGTGAGACTATGTGAAGTTTGTTGCTCATACTACATCTTTATAAATAATTTTTGTAATTATACCCTATAATAGCACTATGAAAAAATATGATGTGATTATTGTGGGTGGTGGTGCAAGTGGCTTGATGTGTGCAGCCAACCTCTCAAAGAAGATAAGTGTAGCAATCCTCGAAGCAAACGACAAACCTGCAAAAAAAGTAAAAATCTCAGGTGGTGGCAAGTGTAACCTCACCAACGAGTTTGTCTCCTCAAATAACTACAACGGGGAGAGTGGGTGCATAGAGCAGGTGTTGAAAACCTTTTCCAAACAACACCTCTTGCGTTTTGCACAGAGAAACAACATAGAGCTAGAGCTGAGAAAAGAGCGATACTACTTTTGTAAAAACTCCTCAGATGATATGATAGAAGCACTGCTAAGATGCACAAAAAACGCAGATATCTACTATAACACATCACTACAACATATCACAAAAGAGAGTGAGCTTTTTAAGCTGGAGAGCTCTGGTGGTACATTTGAAGCAAGAAGTGTGGTAGTAGCCACAGGTGGGGCAAGTTTTGCTCAGGTGGGTGCGAGTGATATTGGCTTAAGAGTCGCACAGAGTTTTGCACTGCAAACAAAGCCGTTTCACCCCGCACTTGTAGGGCTGAGTGTACAAAAAGAGCAGTTTTGGATGAGAGAGCTGAGTGGTTTGAGCTGCCGTGTTGAGCTGAGAGTTGGCACAAAAAAGCTTCAGGAGGATATGCTCTTTACACATAAGGGGATCAGTGGTCCTGTGGTGCTGAGTGCTTCGCTGTACTGGCAAAAAGGGGAGATAGTGTGTGACTTTTTCCCAAATGAGGATCTACTCAAAAAGATAGAAGGCTCCAAAAAACATCTCAGTTCTGCACTTGCTTTGCCAAAAAGACTTGCAAAAGCACTCCTTGATGTGGTAGGTGTAGATGATGTCGAGGTCTCAAAACTTACCAAAGAGCAAAAAGAAAAACTTCTTGGGCTCAAACACTATGCTTTTGCTCCAGCTGGAAACTTTGGTCTTTCAAAAGCTGAAGTGTGTAGAGGTGGGGTGTTAAGTTGTGAGCTTGATTGTGCAACGATGATGAGTAAAAAAGTGCAAAACCTTTATTTTATCGGTGAAGTGGTCGATGTAACGGGAGAACTTGGAGGTTATAACTTTCAGTGGGCTTTTAGTAGTGGTGTGGTGTGTGCAAAAGCACTCAAACGCTTTGGAGTTTAACCTCTCCTTAAAAGCTCAAAAGTTATAATCTAAAAATGTAAACATATCTAAAGGGATACGATGAAAAAAGTTTTAAGCAAGGTTGCTTTGGCAACATTGATGGCAGCGGCTCCACTTGCAGCGAGTAACTACTCTTTTAATACAAATTCACTTTTCGCAGTAGAGGGAAGTTTTAGTAGTTTGGATGTTTCTGGTGTTGGCTCATCTGGAACATATGCTAGCAAAGATTTTGCTGGTGGTGGTTTGAAGATTGGTGCTGAGAGTGATCACTATAGAGTTTTTATTGGTGTAAGGGGGTACGATATTGAAGATTTTTCTTATGCTTATTCGTATGGAGTTGATTTAGATTATAAATTTAACTTTTCAAAAATCATGAACTTTTTTATTGGTATCAATGGTGGTCAAGTTGATATGAGTCATAAAATCGCAACAGGTACTGAAAAGATCAATGAAGTTTATTATGGTGCTAATCTAGGATTTAATTACCATTATGATGATCTTATCGATTTAGAGTTTGGTGCACACGGGATGAAGATTGATAATTTTGATAATATGGTTTCAGGTTATGGAAGTGTTATCATAAAATATCAGATGGACTAAACCGTTTGGAAAATGGTGGTCACGACTGGATTTGAACCAGTGACCACCACCATGTCAAGGTGGCACTCTACCACTGAGTTACGCGACCATTTTAAAATTAGAATTTTATCATACTTTTCTTAAACTAATTTTCTTTTTTAATCTTTTTTTTTAAACTTTGTTTCTTTTGAAAATATTCTCAAAAATCTTATATTTTTACTTTTAATTTAGGTATTTAAGTTGTATAATTACAGCATCTAAGATCCATTGTTTCAATGTATCGATTATTATCTACCACAAGGTAACTTATGAATATAACTGAATTAGAAGAGTTAGGACTAAAAAATATAGGGAAGGTTTTTCATAACCTTAGCTATGATGAGCTTATTCAACATGAACTAGATAACGGTGAAGTGCAACTTACAAAAAAAGGTGCAACTGCAGTTGATACTGGTATCTTTACTGGGAGAAGCCCAAAAGATAAGTACTTTGTTGATCGTGATCCATCTAACAAGTATATTGCTTGGGGTGATATCAATCAAAAAGTATCTGAAGAGGTTTTTAACGAGCTTTTAGAGGTTGCACAAGAGCAACTTTCAAACAAAGATTTATATGTTACTGATGTGTTTTGTGGTTCCTCTCCAGCATCAAAACGCTCTATCCGTTTTGTAACAGAGATCGCTTGGCAGTCTCACTTTGTGAAAAATATGTTTATCCGTCCAACTGAAGCAGAACTTGAAGTGTTTAAGTCTGACTTTGTGGTGATGAATGCTTGTAAAGCAGTAAATGACAAATGGAAAGAGCATGGGCTTAACTCTGAAGTGTTTGTTCTTTTTGATGTAGAGCGTAACATGGCGATCATCGGTGGTACATGGTATGGCGGTGAGCTTAAAAAAGGTATCTTTTCTATGATGAACTACTGGTTACCACTAGAGGGTAAACTTTCTATGCACTGTTCTGCAAATGTTGGAGAAAAAGGTGATACTGCACTTTTCTTTGGACTGAGTGGAACGGGTAAAACTACACTCTCTACTGATCCAAACCGTGCACTTATCGGTGATGATGAGCATGGTTGGGATAACCACGGTGTGTTTAACTTCGAGGGTGGATGTTATGCAAAAGTTATCAACCTTGATGGTAAAAGTGAACCTGAGATCTACAATGCTATCCGTAAAAATGCACTTTTAGAAAATGTTGTGATGTACGGTGAGGGTGAAGTTGACTATGAAGATGGATCAAAAACTGAAAATACTCGTGTTTCTTACCCTATCGAGCATATTGAGAACCATAAAAAAGATCTTATGGCAGGTCATCCTGAAAATATCATCTTTTTAACAGCAGATGCTTTTGGTGTACTTCCTCCTGTATCTAAGCTTACAAAAGAGCAGGCGATGTACTACTTTTTAAGTGGTTATACTGCAAAAGTTGCTGGTACTGAGCGTGGTATTACTGAACCAACTGCAACTTTCTCAGCTTGTTTTGGTGAAGCTTTCTTACCGCTTCATCCAACTGTTTATGCAAAACTTCTTGGTGAGAAGATCGATAAGCATGATGTAAATGTTTATCTTGTAAACACTGGTTGGACTGGTGGTGCTTATGGTGTTGGTAAACGTATGAGTATCAAAGATACACGTGCTTGTATCAATGCTATCTTAGATGGAAGCATCAAAGATAGTGAGTTTGATACAACAAAAACATTTAGACTTCAAGTGCCAAAAACTCTTGGTGATATCAACCCAGATATCTTAAATCCACGTAATGCCTGGGAGAACAAAGAGGAGTTTGATGCAACTCGCGACAAACTTGCTGCGATGTTTATCGAAAACTACAAAAAATACCAAGGTGGAGATAACCCAGACTTCTCTGCTTATGGACCAATCGTAGGAAGCTAAAGAGCTTTTATTCTTCTATCTGAAAAGTAGATGAAATAATTTCATCTACTTTATTGCACTTAAATCTTCACATTAGAGATTCTTTTTATTATACTTTATTCACTTTCTTTATTATATAATACACAAATTTTTTAAGGGGACAAAATGGACAATATTAGAGATTTTTTAACACATGATCATAGAGCATGTGATGAGGTTTTTGCACAGATGGAGCAGAAGGCTTCTGAAGATTTATCTGCAGCAAAAGAGTTGGTAGAACAATTTGTAGCAGATATGGAGAAACACTTCCAAATGGAAGAGCGTGTATGTTTGCTGAATTTGAAGCAAAAACAGGGATGACACAAGGACCAACTGCAATGATGCGTCATGAGCATGAACAGATGAGAAATCTAATGCGCCAACTTTTAGATGCACTGGAAGCTGGTGATAAGGATAAGTTTATGGGAACATCTGAGACACTTATGATACTTTTGCAACAACACAATATGAAAGAGGAGCAGATGCTTTATCCAATGGCACAACAACACCTCTCAGCAGAAGCACCACGCATCATCGATATGATGCAGTCAATAGTTGTTGAGTAGGATCTTCTTTGGATTTTAATGGACTCTCAATAGATCAAGCTCCACCTATCTCAGCACCACTGCGTTTTTTTCTTAGTGCACCTCTGTTTGGGATTTTTGCTGGAGTGTTATTACTTTTTGTAGATCCAGCAAATCTAGTTAGCCGTTTCTCGATGGAATCTATCGCAGTGGTTCATGCTATTACGATAGGTTTTTTTGGTTTTGTTATGCTTGGAGCACTAACACAGATGTTGCCTGTATTAGCAGGGGTGAAAATCGTCGAAGTTGAGATGTTAACACGTTATGCACATATCTCTTTGGTAGTAGGTGTCATAGCTCTTGTGAGTGGTTTTTTAAGTGGTGTAACATTTTTCTTTCTTCTTGCGATGGTGGGACTTGGAATTGGCTTTTTGAGTTTACTTCTTTTTATAGCACTCTCAATTAAAGATGTAAAAAACTTTACACCAACGGTGAAAAATATGGCAATAAGTGTTGTTTTTGCCTTAGCTTCAGTTGTTTTTGGGCTTTTGCTTTTAGGGGAGTATCTTCAAGAGAGTACAACATCGCTACACCTTTTTTTGGCAAATATACATAGTGTTTGGGCTATTTTTGGATTTGCAGGGATTTTGCTTATAGGTGTTGCGTTTCAGGTTTTACCAATGTTTTATGTAGCACCTGCATTTAAAAACTTTTGCCTCTCAAAGGTGGCAAAGATTATCTCAACTGGTTTAGTGTTGTGGTTGTTTCTTAATCTTTTTTTAGTTGAGTACAGTTATATAGCGAAGATATGCATAGCTCTTTTTTTCTGGGCATTTGCTACAACTGCATGGCTAAAGCTCAACCAACGAAAACGTAAGGTGAGTGATATTACGATATGGTATTGGAGAGTTGCAGCACTCTCATTGAGTGTTGGAGCTTTTTTTTGGGTAGGTGATGAGTATTTTCACTCAGAGTATACTGTTTTAGTTGGACTTTTCTTTGGACTTGGCTTTTTGATGAGTATCATGATGGGGATGCTTTATAAGATTATCCCTTTTCTTGTGTGGTTTCATCTCAATGGTGCTGGGTATATGAGTATCCCAACAATGAATGAGATGATAGATAAAAGACTCTCAAAACTGCAATTTTTGCTTTTTATGATCTCTTTTGGAGGATTTGTTTTAAGTTTTTTTATGCCACAGTTTTTATGGTTTTTTGCACTTACTTTTATCCTAAGTATGGCTATACTTGAGTATAATGTCATGAGTTGTGCATTATTGTATGCAAAGATTAAAAAAACAAAACCAGATTTTGATATGAGTGCATTTAAATGAAAAATATAATACTAATAGGTTTTATGGGTGTAGGTAAAGGGAGTTTGGCGCGTGAAGTGATCAAGCATTCTGATTATATGGCAATCGATACAGATGATCTGATAGAGTCGATGGAAAATCGTAAGATAAAAACCATTTTTGAGGATGAGGGTGAAGCATATTTTCGCTCTTTAGAAAAAAAGGTTGCAAAATGGCTTGAGGGGAGTGTAAAAAATACACTTATCTCAACTGGTGGTGGATTTTACAAACAAAAAAATCTCAATAAAATAGGCTTGGTGGTTCTTTTAGATTCCCCTTTTGATGAGATTATCAAACGTATCAAAAAACATCCAAACGCAGCAAAAAAACTCAAAAAACGTCCATTGTTAGCAGATTTGCAAAAGGCAAAAGCACTCTATGATGAACGCAGACCAGAGTATCTTAAGCGAGCTGACATTGTGATAGATGTGACAAAAAAAAGTGCTCTTGAGTGTTCAAAAGAGCTTTTAAAAAAGGTAAAAAAATATGACTAAACTCTTTTTGATAGTTGTTGCATTTGTAGTGACAACATTGAGTGCAAATGAGGTGCACTGGGCTAAAGATTTTCAAAGTGGTGTTGCAACAGCACAAAAAGAGCATAAACCTATTTTGTTTATCTTTTCAAGTACACAGTGTAAATATTGTGTTTTGTTAGAAGAAAATGCTCTAAGTGATGCAAAAGTGATCAACTCTTTAAACAAAGATTATGTAGCGATTATATCGTATGTAGATAAAGGGGATTATGTTCCTAGAGAGTTATGGAGACCTGGAACACCAACGATTTGGTTTTTAGATCCAAATGGTGAACCAATGTATGCCATTGATCGTAATTTTCCTCTCGTAGGGGCGATAGATAAGAAGATTTTTGTACAGATACTAGCTGTTGTAAAACAAGATTTTGACAAAAAAAATAAAGGGAAGTAGATGATATTTGTAAATGTAAATGATGCAGATTTTCAGGCTCAATTCGATGAGCTTTTGGGCCGTGGAAAAATGGATATGGATAATGTATCTAAGATAGTTGGTGGAATTATCAATGAGATAAAAACTCAAAAAAATACAGCACTCAAGTCACATATATCAAAATTTGATGGATGGAGTCCACAAGAAGATAGTGAATTGAAAATCTCTTCTGAGGAGATGGAAAAAGCATATAACAATATCGATAAAGAGCTTCTGGATGCACTCCATCTTGCATATAACCGTATCAAAACATACCATGAGAAACAAAAGCCAAAATCGTGGATAGATACAGAAGAAAACGGAACTATCTTGGGGCAAAAAGTAACTGCAGTTGATAGTGCAGGGCTTTATATCCCTGGTGGTAAGGCGGCTTATCCATCATCACTGTTGATGAATGTTATCCCTGCTCAGGTTGCTGGTGTGGAAAATATTGTTGTATGTACACCAACACCAGAAAATGAACCAAACGAGCTTCTACTTGCAGCTTGTCATCTTTGTGGTGTTACAGAGGTGTATAAGGTAGGTGGAGCAAGTGCTATTGCAGCTATGGCTTATGGTACTGAGACGATCCCTAAGGTTGATGTTATTACAGGTCCTGGAAATATCTTTGTAGCAACTGCTAAGAAGATGGTCTTTGGTGAAGTCAATATAGATATGATTGCAGGACCAAGTGAGATCGGTGTTTTAGCAGATGAGTCTGCAAACGCAAACCACCTTGCGATTGATCTTCTTTCTCAGGCTGAACATGACGAGATGGCAAGCTCTATCCTTATCACACCAAGTCAAAAACTTGCAGATGAAGTAAAAGTGGAGATAGAAAACTGGCTTACAAAACTTCCACGCCAAGAGATAGCAAGAAAGTCTATTGAGGAGAGGGGTGCTATCATTATCACTAAAGATATGGATGAAGCAATAGCATTGATGAATCAAATAGCACCAGAGCATTTGGAGGTTGCAACATCATCACCATTTGAACTGCTTCCTTTCATCAAGCATGCAGGGGCTATCTTTTTAGGACATAATACTCCAGAAGCGATAGGAGATTATATAGCAGGACCAAACCATACACTTCCAACAGGAGGAACAGCGAAGTTCTACTCACCACTTGGGGTTGAGAATTTTATGAAAAAAAGCTCCATTATCTCTTTTAGCTCTCAAGCTATCAATGAGATAGGTGAGGAGTGTGCACTGATTGCAAACACTGAGAGTTTAACAGCTCATGAACAATCAGTAAGAGTGAGATTAGGTTAATCTCACTCAATAATATTTAAAATTATAATAAATATCACCACTTCAAATATAAGTTTACCAAATATACACACAAACTCAATATATTTAAAATTCACCTTCTAATTATAAGTTATTTTAAGAATTCTTAGTTACCATAGAAACAGAAAAAAAGCCTAGAATGCCGTGCATAAGGGCTTCTTTTATATGTAATTAGTCTTAGTTATAAATCTTAAAAAAGCCTTTTAGGCAAAAAAAGGAGAATATATGCAATTAGGTTTCCTAGTTGATTTACACCTATGTATGGGTTGTAAAGGATGTGAGATCGCATGTAAAGTGGAAAATGAAGTTCCACTGAGTACATGGAGACTACGTGTAAAGTATGTTGATGTGGGAACGTTCCCTGAAACAAAAAGAACATTTACACCACTTCGTTGTAATCATTGTGAAAATGCACCGTGTGAGAGAATCTGTCCAGTTTCAGCGTTGCACTATTTAGAAAATGGAATTGTAAACATTGATAAAGAGAGATGTATTGGGTGTGCAGGTTGTGTTATGGCTTGTCCTTATGGTGCTATCTATATTGATCCACAAACACAAACAGCTGACAAGTGTACATACTGTGCTCACCGTGTAGCAAGTTCTATGATGCCAGCATGTGTTGTAGCATGTCCAGTGCAGGCAAATATATTTGGAGATCTTGATGATCCAACATCAAATATCTCAAAATATATTATGGAAAATCAAGCGGGTGTACAAGTTCGTAAGCCAGAGAAGGGTACAAACCCTCATCACTTCTATGTTGGTGGTGGTAATGTAAACCTTAATCCACTTGCATCACATAGAGTTGAAGGGCATTCACTCTTTAATAAGATAACAACACTTCCTGTAGGAGGACACCACTAATGGCAGCACATGAAATTTTAGCAGCTACAAATGCTGTGGTTACTTTGGATGTAGCATTACCAGGTACAGTTTGGCCTTGGCTTGTTACTGTAAATATGTGGGCAAAGAGTATCGGTACAGGTGTAATCTTTATGCTTATGCTTCTTTTAAAAAGATACCCTCAACAGGTTGGAAAATTAAGATTTCAAACAACAGTTGTTGCGATAGTATTTATCCATATCTTTTTACTCTTTACACTAGCTGATTTACATCAGCCTTTACGTATGTGGCATATCTTTTTCTATCCACATGTAACATCAGCAATTACAGTTGGTGCATGGATGGCAACAGCATTTGTTGGTCTTTTGTTCCTTCTTGCATTTTTATCTTTTATCAAAAAAGATGATGCTGCGTTTGATAAAACACTTCCATGGGTAGTAGCACTTGCGATTCCTGTAACTCTTTATACAGCAGGGTTGATGTCTCAATGTACTGCACGTGAGTTGTGGCAAATGCCAACAGAATCAGCACAAATGATTTTTGCAGCTCTCCTTTCAGGTTCTGCATTTATGATCTTACTTGGTGGTTCTCAACTGAATTGGGAAGCAAAACGTAGTCTATCAAACATTTTGGCTTTAAGTGCATTTATGTCGTTTGTACTTTATATGTCTGAGTATGTATTTGGTCCTATGAAAGCTGAAGAGGTTGCTGCAGTACTAGAGTACATCAAAGGTGATGGACCATACACAGTGATGTTCTGGATTGGTCAGTGGGTGGCATATTTACTTCCTATGCTTCTTATTGCACTTTCACGTAGTTCAAAAAATGAAAGTATTTTAAAATTAGCCGCAATATTAGCTATTGTAGGTTTAGCAGTTGTGAAACATGTATGGCTCATGATTCCACAATTATTACCGATGAGTTAGGGGGAATATAAATGTATTTACAAAGTAGAAGAACATTTTTAAAAGGTGCTGCATTTAGTGTAGCTGGTGTTGCGATTGCAAAAGGTGTATTTACAACTGATGCAAAAGCTGAGTCTGTTGAGCAGAGTAAATTTACAAATACTCCAGATTCACTCTCTTTTTACCCTCCGATGGAAGAGTGGGCAGATTTTAAAGAGTTAGATGGAAATGACTGGAAACGTGGCGGTATTGAGCGCCATGGTGTAAGAAGTGAGTCTAATCCTGATGGGATCGAAGTAAATGACTATATGATCGTTCCAACAGCTTGTTCAAACTGTGAAGCATCTTGTGGTTTAACTGCATGGATCGATAAAAAAACTTTTACAGTGAAGAAGTATATGGGTAATCCACTTCATCCAGGTTCTCGTGGTCGTAACTGTGCAAAAGGGTACGCAACACAATCACAAATGTATGATCCAGATCGTATCCCATTTCCACTAAAACGTGCTCCAGGTTCTAAACGTGGTGAGGGTAAATGGATCCGTACCACTTGGGATGAAGCTATGACAACTATCGGTAAGAAGATGGGTGATACACTTGCTAAAGGTGATGAGCTTTCTAAAAAAACAGTAATGTTTCATGTTGGTCGTCCAAATGAAAATGGTTTTACAGGGAAAGTTTGGCATACACTTGGTTGTGATGCGTTTAACTCACATACTAACATTTGTTCTTCAGGTGGTCGTACACCAACAATCCAGTGGGCAAATGATGATAGAACATCTCCAGATTGGGCGAATGCGAAGTTGATCTTTTTGAACTCTTCTCATGCTGCAGATGCAGGGCATTATTTCCAACAATCTGCTTCGTTTATTGCTGATGCTAGAGCAAAAGGTGCAAAACTTGTAGTTATGGATCCACGTATGTCTAACTCTGCTGGTATGGCTGATCTTTGGATCGCAGCATGGCCTGGTACTGAGCCATTGATCTATCTTTACTTAACGCAAAGAATCCTCAACGAAAATAAAGTTGATCGTGATTTTGTGAAAAAATGGATGAATTGGGAAGTATTTTTAGATAACAAAAAATATCTTGAGTATATGGTAGAAAAAGGGTATATCTCTAAAGTACCTACGAAGAATAATTTTGATGCTTTCTTAGATACTATAAAAGAGCTTTATACACCATACACTCTTGAACATGTTTCAAAAGAGACACATGTTCCTGCATATAAATTAGAAGAACTTTATGATATGTTCATCTGGGCTGGAACTTCTATATCTTCATACTTCTGGCGTGCAACTGCTGCTGGTAACCGTGGTGGATGGATGAGTGGTCGTACAGGGTATTTACCAATTGCTCTTCGTGGTGCTATTGGTCCTGAGGGTGGTACATTTTTCCACCACTTCCATGTTATCTCTGTTGCTGGTAAGGGTGGTAGCTCTACAGTTGGTCAAGGTAAACGTGGTGCAAATATCCCTAAAGTTGATGTGTATAATGAACTTACATGGCCACCAGAATGGCCACTCTCAACATATGAGATGTCATTCTTGCTACCACATCTTCTAAGCGATAAAGCATGGCAGAAAAAATGGCAAGATAAAGGTTTAAATGTTCCTACAAAACTTTCTGTTTGGATTCCACGTATGTATAACCCTGTTTGGATCAATCCAGATGGTTTTAGATGGATTGAGACAATTAAAGATGAGTCAAAGATGGAGCTTACATTTAACCTCTCTCCTACTTGGTCTGAGACAAACTGGTATGTTGATTATATCTTGCCTGTTGGACTTGCTGGTGAAAGACACGATCAACATTCAGAAGCAACAATGCCTGCTCGTTGGACATCATTCCGTCAACCTGTAATGCGTGTAGCCCTTGAGAAAGCTGGATGGAAACCAAACAACCCTAACCGTGCTACACTAGAAGCACACATCAAAGCTGGTCTTGGTGAAGTATGGGAAGAAAATGAGTTTTGGTTTGATATGTGTGTGAATTACATTGATCCAACTGGTAAACTTGGTATCAAGAAGATGTGGGAATCTAAAAAGAATCCTGGGAAACCTGTTACGATTGCAGAATGGTATGATGCTGCGTTTGGTGATAACTTGCCAAACCTTAAAGCAACTGCAACTTCTGATGCACGTTACAAAAACAAAGAGTATCCAGTTTATGAGTATATGAGAGATCATGGTGCTTGGATGGAAGAGAATAAAATTTATTCTGCACAAGAGCGTGAGATCAAAGATGATGGTAAAAACTATATTGCACATGGTCATAAATATAACAAACATCATGTAAAGATCGATAAACGTACAGGTGTTATGACTGCTGAACATAACGGTAAGAAAAAATCTATCGGTATTGAGATTGATGGTAAGAAGATGGAAGGTTTTGCTACACTTGATAAAAAACTTGACTTCTTCTGTGAGTGGCTTGCTGATGATTGGAAATGGCCAGAGTATGCTATTCCGTTCTATCCAAGAACTCCTCAAGAGAAAAAAGAGATGTCACATATTGTATCTCATGTAGATCACTCTTATATGACTGAAGAGAACTCGTATGCACTCAATACAGTGTTCCGTTTACCATATAATATCCATACACGTTCTGCAAACTCTAAGCATCTTATGGAGATATCGCAAAACCATGATCCTATCTGGATCTCAACTCCAGATGCGGCTCGCCAAGGTTTTAAACGTGGTGATGCTATTCGCGTTAGAATTGTAGATAGTGTAACAGGTCTTGAGTCTGGTTACTTTGTTGCTATGGCTGTGCCAACAGAGGGTGTACTTCCTGGTACACTGGCTTGTTCACACCATGGAGGTCGTTGGAAACTTGTTAATTCTGTATCTATCCCTAATGGTGTAAGTGATGGTAAAGTTGATTCTCAACCAGTTGCACGTAATATGAACGATCCTAAATTTATGGCTGCAGCTGTTAAGGGTGCAGGTAGTGCTG
>Ga0256837_1000581_pt1 | contig 30012 bp, 33 predicted proteins | sample 4562384metaG_FD_185976 | JGI IMG/M metagenome (GOLD analysis project Ga0256837, IMG submission 185976) | Hydrothermal vent microbial communities from Guaymas Basin, Mexico - 4561-384 | ecosystem: Environmental > Aquatic > Marine > Hydrothermal vents | place: Mexico: Guaymas Basin | collected... | reverse complement strand
AGATGGTGTGCGCTCGTAGCTCAGCTGGATAGAGCACTGGTTTGCGGTACCAGCGGTCACACGTTCGAATCGTGTCGGGCGCACCATACTTACTCCTTATTTATAATCTTAAACTTTAATTATCACTATAAATAGGCTTTATCTATAAATAGTTACTATAATAATTTTAATACTATTTTAAACTATATTTTGGGGCTGACCTGGTTTCGACGGGATCAAGTAGCTTCTAACTGCATGTCGGACTGAGCATTTCCGTTACGCGGCTCATTATTGCTTAAATGCAAACAATACAAATTATCGCCCAGCTTTAGCAGTAGCTTAAGTTTTACCCCCTCTTAGAGGACGGGCTGCTTCACCGATGGACTCTAGATAAGTCGGATTCGAAGTATAACCCCTATGTAGATATATTTTGAGTCTGTCTCAGCTCAAAACGAATCTTTGAGGCTCGTCTTGTGTAGCTTTGCAAGTTGTGTGAAGCAAGATTAAACTTTAACAATTTTTCTAAGCATGTAGAGGTTAGGAGTAGCGTGGTTTCGGACTGGAGTTCGATTCTCCACAGCTCCACCAACTCATAATCTAACAAACTCCAATAATACGAACTTTAATCATTTTCAGTAGTCTAACTTAACCTAATATATTGTAGAATCTTCAAAGAGTAATTTATTTAGTATGAGAGTATAAATTATTTTATATATCTATTTAATTTATATTAGACTTTTTTATATTAATTTGGAGTAGATAAAATGTAAACTATACAGATAACTAATCCAGAGCTTGAAAGCTTTATATCTTCTCAATATGGAGAGGATAAAACTACTTTTTAGATATTTTGAAAAGACAAAAATTAAATTTATTGATTATTCAGTATATGACTTCCCTTACCATCTCAGCACAATAAAACATAACAACACTTTTTGTACTAATACACTCACTTATCTTCTTTTAATTGCATTTTTTGTATAATCGCTTTAATTATAACATAGGCTTTTATATGAGTAAAAAAGATTTGTATCGTCCTAATGTGGCGATGATTGTTGTTTCTAGTAATTATCCTCAAAAAAAAGAGATTTTTGTAGCACAAAGAAATGATTTAGTTGATATATGGCAGTTTCCTCAAGGTGGAATTGATAAAGGGGAAGAGGTTCAAGAAGCTCTTTTCCGTGAGCTTGAAGAGGAGATAGGAACAAAAGAAGCAACTGTTGTTTCAGAGTATCCTGAATGGATATCTTATGATTTTCCACAAAAAATAGCTGAAAAAATGAAACCATATATTGGTCAAACTCAAAGATATTTTTTACTTAAATTAAAAGAGGGTGCTACTATAAATATAGAAACAGAGCATCCAGAATTTAATGATTATAAATTTGTAAGTGTTGATGATGTTTTAAATTTAACAGCACACTTTAAAAAACCTGTGTATGAGAAAGTTATAAATTATTTTAAAAAAGAAGGATTATTATAATATGCTAATAGTTCAAAAATTTGGTGGAACAAGTGTTGGGGATTTAGAAAGAATCCAAAATGTGGCTAACCGTGTAAGTGCAACTAAAAAAGCTGGTAATGATGTAGTGGTTGTTGTATCTGCTATGAGTGGTGAAACAAATAAACTTGTTGGTTATGCTGAAAGTTTTTCATCGAATCCAGCTCGTGCTGAGATGGATATGCTTTTAAGTTCAGGTGAAAGAGTTACTGCTTCACTTCTTGCTATCGCTTTAACAGAGATGGGTTTTGAAGCTATTTCTATGAGTGGAGAAAAAGCTGGAATCGTTACAGATAACCATCATACAAAAGCTAGAATCGAAGAGATAAATCCAGAGGCTATGAACTCTGCTCTTAAAGATGGAAAAATTGTTGTAGTTGCTGGTTTTCAAGGTGTTTCTCTTGATGGTAATGTAACAACATTAGGTCGTGGTGGAAGTGATTTAAGTGCTGTTGCAGTTGCTGGTGCTTTAAAAGCTGATCTATGTGAGATATATACTGATGTTAGTGGAATCTATACAACTGATCCTAGAATAGAACCAAAAGCTAAAAAACTAGATAAAATCTCTTATGATGAGATGTTAGAGTTAGCATCTTTAGGTGCAAAAGTTTTACAAAACCGTTCAGTAGAGATGGCAAAAAAACTAAATGTAAATTTAGTAACAAGAACAAGCTTTTCAAATGAAGCTGGAACATTAATAACTAAGGAAGAAAACATTATGGAAAAACCATTAGTAAGTGGAATAGCATTAGATAGAAATCAAGCTAGAATCTCTTTAGTAGGTGTAGCAGATAGACCTGGCATTGCATCTGAGATTTTTACAAAATTAGCAAATAGTGATGTAAATATAGATATGATAATCCAAAATAAAGGGCATGATGATTCTACAAATATTGATTTTACAGTTCCTGTAGATGACTTAACAGATGCAAAAGCTGTTGTAGATACATTTGTAAATAGTGGCGAAATAAAATCAGATTCTTATAATGAAAATATTTGTAAAGTTTCTATAGTTGGTGTTGGTATGAAATCTCATACTGGTGTAGCAGCTAAAGCTTTTTCAACAATGGCAGATAACAATATAAATATAAATATGATCTCAACTTCAGAGATAAAAGTATCTATGATAATTGATGAAAAGTATGCTGAATTAGCTGTAAGAAGTTTACATAATACTTACGAGTTAGATAAGTAGAACTTGAGTATGCCTAATTCTCATATGTCAGATTTTGCACAATGGAGCTTAGATACTATACGAGCAGAAGGTGGTAATCTTAGTTGGCTTGAGGAGTTGAGATTTAACTGGACAACTCCTACAGCTTTAATGTTAGAGCAGATTTTGACTGGTAAAACTATTATTGTAGTAACAGATGATAATAGAAAGTGGTTAGAGAGTTATATACTAAACTTTATGAACTCCTCAACATTTGATAGACCACTTGTCCCTATCATAAGTATAGATAGTATTTACCCACATTTTTCAAAAGTTAGTGGTGGTGAGATGATAGAGATAGTTGAAGATATGATCTCTTTATCTTATAAAGATGACTATATGATTTGGTATATTGGTAAGGGTGAAGATAAAAGAGCAGATATTGCAAAAAGAAGAGATAATAGCTACCTTTGGCTTTTTGATGAAGATTGTAATAATGCTTTTACACTTAGCTCTTATGATAAAGTTCTTGATATAAAACTTTTACAACTATATAAACTTTTTAACGATTCTTTAAATGCTGCTATGTTTGGTGAGGTTGATGTTTCAGGATAGTATAAAATCTCATATTTTAATATCAACAGATATTGAATCTGAGGTTACTCGTTTAGAGAGTGAGCTAAAGCCAAGTAGAGTTGTTACATTTTTAAGAGATGATTTTAAACTTGAAGATGCTAAAGCTGTTGTTTCCGAATCTTATATTAGTGAAGCTAATGTTAAATATATCATTTTAGCTGCCCATAGTTTCAACATTGTTTCTCAAAACTCTTTACTAAAAATTATAGAAGAACCACCAAGAAATATAGAGTTTATAATAATTTCACCAACTAAATCAAATCTTTTATCAACTATCCGTTCACGATTACCACTTATAAATGGTACAACAACTCACGAAGTTTTAACTATTGATATGAACCTTTCTAGAATCGATTATGCAGATATTTTTAAATTTTTAAAAGATAATGCAAGGGTTAAAAAGAGTGAAGCAAAAGGGTTAGTTGAAGCTCTTTATTATAGAGCTACTGTAGTTGATAAATTGATTTTATCACTAGAACAGTTAGAAATTTTTGATAAGGCATATAGGTTATTGGAATTAAACTCAAGACCACAATCTGTTTTATCTTTAATTCTTATGAGTTTTGTGGGTGAGAGATGAGAATAGAGAGATTATCAAATAGTATAGATATTAAGCAACATATTATAGATTTAGGTGTTGATGGTGGTGGTATAAATATACTTAGTTCAAAAGCAGATTCTTACATTATTCATATATCTGATTTAGCTGTTGGTGGAGCAAATATACTAAAGCAAGATGCACTAAGTGTTGGTGCTGATTTGGCAGTTCCTCGTGGTACTGTTGTAGCTAGTGTAAAAAAAGTTGATGCTATCTTGATAGCAAACGGTAGGCAGTTAGAGAAGCTTAGTAAAAAAGAGTTGGCTCAACCATTTGGATTAAAAGAGTTAGCATATAAATTACAAGCTATTTTAAAAACTAAAAAACCAAAATCTGTTGATATTATGGGTGTGATTAATGCTAATGATGATAGCTTTTTTTCAGGTAGTAGATTTAAAGATTCTAGTGCTATAAAAACTATTGAGCAGATGATAGATGATGGTGCAAATATTATAGATATTGGTGGTGTTTCATCTCGTCCTAATGCTCCTGTTGTTAGTGTTGCAGATGAGTTAACTAGAGTAAAACCTATCTTAGAATCTATATCTAAAAATAGATTATATGAAAGAGTAAAATTTAGTATAGATAGTTATACTTCAAAAGTTATATCTTTAGCACTTGATAGTGGTTTTGAGATAGTTAATGATATAACTGGGCTTAGAGATGATGAGGTTTGTAAACTATGTGCTAGTTATGATGCAACTGCCGTAATTATGCACATGCAAGGTACACCTCAAACTATGCAAGATAACCCACAATATAATCATATAATTACAGATGTTTATAACTACTTAGATGATTCTATACAAAGAGCAGAATCGTTTGGTGTTAAAGATATTGTAGTTGATGTTGGGGTAGGATTTGGAAAAACTTTAGACGATAATTTAATGCTTATTAAACACCTAGAACATTTTTTAACTCTAAATAAAAAGATTCTAGTTGGAGCATCAAGAAAATCTATGATAGATAAAATATCACCATCTAAAGTTGAGGATAGATTAGCTGGAACATTAGCTATCCACTTAGAAGCATATAGAAATGGGGCTTCTATTCTTAGAGTTCATGATGTAAAAGAACATTCTCAAGCTATAAAAGTTCAAGATGCTCTTACAAAGATGAGATAAACATCCGAATCCACAAGCCAAAACTACTTGTATAACCAACTTCACTAAAGATAAGATTTTTATTTTTATCATAAATAAAAGTTGTTGGGTATGCAGAGATATTAAATTTTTGTGAAATCATCGAATCTTTATCTTTTATCACTTTAAATGTTAAATTATTTTCTTTCATATATTTTGTAATATTATCTGATTTTACTGCTACCGTTATAACATTATAATTTTGTGAAATATACTCTATATTTGAGGCCTCTAGTTTACAAGTTGGACACCAAGTTGCCCAAAAATGGATAAGTAATGGTTTCTCATTTGATGATTTAAAATATTTATTTACTAAAGTTGATTCTATATTATTTAAAGAATTTTTGTTTAAATCAGAACTTTTATAAAAACTAATTACATTGCTTAAAACAGTTACTATAACTATAAAAATAGCTATCTCTTTTATATAATATTTTAACTTTTCCATTTTAGCTCCATAATTTTCTATATTTTAACAAACTTCTTTGTATTATTTCAAAAACTAGGGGGGAAATATGTTCAAATTATCTATTTTAGTAGCTATCTCATTATCTTTTATAGGTTGTGGAGTTGATAAAAACTTATATCCAAAAGTTAAAATGTTTCAAACTGTAAATGAAAAAGATGCCATTTTAGTTCAGCAAGGTAAAAATAAAAGATATTGCTCTAGGTGTGGAATGGATTTAGTGAAGTATTATAAAACATCTCATACAGCTACTTACAATGGTAAAAAATATCAATACTGCTCTATCCATTGTTTAGAGGAGCATTTAGGGGAGGGGATTAGTTTAAAAAATCCTAATGTTGTAGATATAAGTAGTTTAAAATTTATACCTGTAAATGTTGCTTATTATGTTGTTGGAAGTAAAAAAAGAGCTACTATGAGTAAAGTTAGTAAATATGCTTTTTCATCATTAGCAGAAGCGAAAAAATTTCAATTAGAGTTTGGTGGTGAGATTATGAATTTTAATAAAACTAGGGAAAAAGCTATAGAGGATTTTAAATATTATAGATAAAATCCTCTAAATTTAAGAGGATTATTTTTTAAGATATGCTTTTATAATCTCTTCTCTTTTAATTGGTTTATCACCACCAGCTCTACCTGTTGTATGCACATTATTCAACTTTTTAAGTGTTTGCATAGATTCTGGAGTAGCTTGACCAAAAATAGTATGTCTGCCATTTAACCAAGGAGTTAGGGCTGTTGTTATAAAAAACTGACTTCCATTTGTATTTCTACCAGCATTAGCCATAGCCAAAATACCAACTTTATCAAATGTTTTATTTTTAAACTCATCTTTAAATGCTTTACCCCAAATAGATTCACCACCTCTACCACTCTCAGTTGGATCACCACCTTGAATCATAAAGTTTTTTATAATTCTATGAAAAGCTATACCATTGTAGTAACCCTCTTTTATATGTGTAGTAAAGTTTTCAACGGCTAAGGGAGCAATCTCTGGAAATAGTTCTAGCTCTATAATACCTTGAGTTGTTTCAAGTACAGCGATTTGCTTTTTTGTATCTGCATTTAGGTTTAGTGAAAATATCACTAATAGTGTAAGTATAATTTTTTTTATCATTTTATCTCTCTTCTTTAAAATTTAAACATACTGAATTTATACAGTATCTTAGTCCTGTAGGTTCAGGACCATCAGGGAAAAGATGCCCTAAATGTGCATCACAACTAGAACATCTAACTTCAACTCTTACCATACCATAAGATGAATCTTTTACTTCTGTTATAGAATCTTCTACCGCTTCGTAAAAACTAGGCCAACCAGTTCCAGAATCAAATTTAGTAGTTGATTCAAATAATGGTGTATCACAGCAGATACAGTTATAGATTCCATCATCTTTATTATCATAATATTTTCCAGAAAAAGGTGCTTCAGTTCCATTTTCTCTAGCTACATTATATACCTCTTCACTTAGTTGTTCTTTCCACTCTTGTTTTGTTTTATCTATTTTCAAAGCTAACCTTTAATTCTTTTATATCTTCTGTTTCTTTCTCAAACACTACATAGGAAGTATTAGTTGATAAACTAACACCATAATGTACTTCATTTGTTGATGATGCACAAGTATCAAGTAGTATAACAAACTTAGATTCCATACTTGCTATTTGATTATAAGATACCAATAATAATCCATCTATATCTTGCTCTAAATAGCTTTTAGAACTATCTAGTAGTGTAACTTTATCTTCTATAAAAAATTCTAAATCTTCTGCTAACCTTTTTTTTCTTAAATTATCTGTAATAATTAAAATATCTGTTGCTTTATTATTTTCTAATAATTTAGAGATAAGTTGTAATGCTTTTGCATGTGGATTTGATTTTTTAAATATAACTTTTTGTTTATCAATTCTAAAATTTTTACTTAGATGGTAGGTTGTAGCATTATCAGATTTATCAAAATAGTTTTGTACTAAAATAAGATGAGATTTTTTTTGTATATGTTTTAGATATTCTATAAATTCAAGTGATACTAAATTTGTATCATCACATAAAATTAAATCAGCTACTTTAAAATTATCTTTCATTAGTTTTGAATCTATGTGAAGAATAACCTCTAGTTTTGGTTTATTTAATTTACTTAAATGTTTATTTACTAATTCTAAAGGTGTAATTATCTCAATCTCATCACCATCTAGCTCAATATTTGCTTTTTTGAGAGTTTTTAAAAGTTTATCTTTTAATCTACTAGATGCAAATGATGTAGCTTGGATAATAATAATCTTTAGTTTAGGATTCTTTAGTTTCTCTAAAATAGCTTTTAGTAAAATTGAACCTGTTTTTCCAGATGATGGAGGGGTGTTTAAAACTATAAGATTTTCTAACTCCTGTTCAAGAAATTCGATCTGCTCATCACTACACATAACAAAATCATCACTATCTTTTAAAATTAAGTATTGACCTAGTAAACTTCCTATAACTTTTTTAACATCTAATAAATCATTGTCTTTTTTTACTGTTGTACTTAATTTTTCTGAGATTTCATCTATTGTCATATCATTAAAAATAATTCTATTTTTAGGGAGTAATTCTTGAAATGTAAAATCTAAATGCTCATACTCATCAGTATTTAGATTTTGCATCAATAAAAAGTTAAATATAGGAATCTTTTTATCTAAAGCTAAAGTAGCTAGTTTTGTTTTAATAATTTCATGATTTTTTTCAAATGCTAATGTTTCTTTTGAAGAATCTTGATTTGTAGCTTTTTTTATACTTGCTTTTTTGAGTTCATTAAATGACCACTCTTTGTATTCAAATAGATATATACCTCTTGAGTTGTCTAAAATTAAAAGTGGGATAAATATTTTTTTTGATAGATGATAAATAGTTATATTTTCATATACAGATAAATTTTCAGAACTATTTAATTTTTTTATATTTTTGATTAAGATAGATTCTGGGAGGATTAATTTTTTTTTCTTTTCTTTAAATATAGATTTGAGAAAGTTTAATTTCATAGAGAGAATCTAAAAGTATTGCATCTAATATGCAATACTTCTAAAAATTATTTACCAGCTGCAACACGGTCTTTAAGACCTTTACCAGCTTTGAATTTAGGAACCATTTTGTCTTGAGTTGTATAAGTTTTATCTGTACCTGGAACTTTACCACTTTTACCTTTTTGAAGGTTAGCTGTAAAACTACCAAATCCAACTAAAGAAACATCATCCTCTTTTACTAGAGCTTCAGTAATAGCATCAGTAAATGCTTTAATAGCTGTTTCAGCTTCTACTTTAGTTTTGTAATCGCCACTTGCTTGTACTAATTCAACGAATTGAGCTTTGTTCATAATTTGCCTTTAAATTCAAGATTTTTCAAATAATCACTCTCCTAAAAAAGAGATGAAAATTCAGATAGATGTACTTTATAATGTATTTGCTTAAATATTTCTTCTTTTATTGTTTTTTTATAAAAAAAATAAAAAAAATCACATAAAAACTCTTATTTTAGCCTATATATAGAGTATCTAAGAATTTTTAATCAGTTTTTTATTTATTGGTTTTAGAAAAATTTCATTATTTTTGAACTCTAAATGAAATGGTAAATATGTAGAATTTTGAGTAGTAAAAGAGATAAATTCTCCATTATTTAATTCAAAAATGATTTGATTTTCCTCTTTTATAGTTTTTTTAATTGTTATCTTTGCTGTGTTAGTAGAGTTTTTAATTGTTTTTAATTCATTTTTAAACTCTTCTATTTTTTCTTCAATCATAGAAACTTGAGATAAATTATGTTTTTGAGCTTCACATAATGAAAATTCTAAATTTTCAATATCATCTTGAATTAAATCTATTTTAGAATTTATAATAGGAACATCTTTATAATTAATTTTAAAGCTATTATGATTACCATCTACTTGGTTAATTGTTATTGAATTTGAAGCAATAATCTCTAAATTATTTGATGCTTTATCTATCGTAATATCTTGTGCATAAATAGTACCAGAAATTGCAGATTTTATATCTGCTGTAGTTGCATGAACTTCACCACCATCTAAAATATTTATATGTGCATTATGGCATCTCAAAGTTCCTTTATGAATACCTATTTTTGCATTTCTTGTAAATTGAATGGAATCTTTATATGTTGCACCATCTATCTGTAGATGAATCGCTTCAATAATACTGTTAGAATGAGCATCTCCCTTTATATGAAGATTCTCAGCTGATAACTCCTCACCGTTAAGGAGATTATTTTTATTATCTATCTTCATAAACTAAACCTTATTTTTAATTGGAAAGTAAATCGCTATAATCATATTTAGAAAAATCTAGATATAACTTGCCATTTTGTTGAATAATTCTAACATCACTATCATAAGCTTCTACAAACTTCTTTTTAATATTTTTTCTTTGAGTAGATTTAATATCTAATGTTTTTAGGTATTCTCTAAGTTCTATAAGTTTTGGATTTTCATTAACAGAAATTTTTTTATTTTGAACTTTTGATACTATTTGCTCTGGTTGTGGCATCATCATCTTTGCATTAATAAGCTCTAAAATAGTTTTTAATTGCTCATCTTTAGTGCTATAAACCTCTTCTATTTTATCTCTTTCATCTCTAAGCATCTGCTCTTTATCATCTATAAGTTTATCAATCTTATCTTCTAGCTGTAAAATTTTAGCTTTTAGTTGTTGATTCTCTTTTTGGTAAAGTGATAAAATTGCTGCAACAGTAGTTTTTTGTTTTTGTTGGTTGGTAAGTAAAACTGTATCTGTTACTTTAGGCTTCTTTAGAGCGACAGCTTGTTTTTGTTCCGTTGAAACATCAGCTGTAATAATATAAGTGACACCATCTTCTATCGTATAGTCTAGTTTCTTAGCTTTTAATTTGGAGTTTATCATCTCTTTAGACATTTTAAAATGTTTTGAGTAATCATCTATTGTAAATCTCAAATTAATCCCTTGGAAAATTATTTCTTTTATTCTAGCATAAAATTATAATAAATAAAAGTTGTTTTAAAAGAAGCTTATAATATAATTTCAATATTAAAATATTAGGAACTATATATGGGTAAAGGGATTTTAGATATTGTAAACGCAGGTGTTCTTTTTGGTGATGATGTTCAAAAAGTTTATGATCACGCAAAAAAGATAGGATTTGCAATTCCAGCAATAAATGTAGTTGGAACAGATTCTGTAAATGCAGTTTTAGAAGCAGCAGCAAAAGTAAATTCTCCATTGATTATTCAGTTTAGTAATGGTGGAGCTTCTTACTATGCTGGTAAAGGTCTTAGTAATGCTGATGAGAGAGCAGCTATAGTTGGTGCTATCTCAGGTGCTATTCATGTTCACATGATGGCAGAAGCTTATGGAGTTCCAGTAATTCTTCATACTGATCATGCTGCTAAAAAATTACTACCTTGGATAGATGCTCTTTTAGATGCGGGTGAGAGTCATTTTGAATCTCAAGGTCGTCCACTTTACTCTTCACATATGTTAGATTTATCTGAAGAAACTTTAGAAGAAAATGTAGCAACTTGTAAAGCTTACTTAGAGAGAATGAGTAAAATCGGTATGAGTATAGAGATTGAACTTGGTTGTACTGGTGGGGAAGAAGATGGTGTTGATAACACAGATATGGATAACTCACTTCTATATACTCAACCAGAAGATGTAGCTTTTGCTTATGAAGAGCTTATGCAAGTTTCTCCACACTTCACTATCGCTGCTTCATTTGGTAATGTTCATGGTGTTTATAAACCAGGGAATGTAACTTTAACTCCTAAAATTTTAGATAACTCTCAAAAATATATTCAAGAGAAGTTCAATACTGATGAGAAGCCTGTTAACTTCGTATTTCATGGTGGTTCAGGTTCTGCTCCTGAGGAGATTGAAGAAGCTATTGGTTATGGTGTTATAAAGATGAATATCGACACAGATACTCAGTGGGCAACTTGGATTGGTGTAAAAGATTATTACGAAAAAAATCGTGACTATATGCAAGGTCAAATTGGAAATCCAGATGGTGAAGATAAACCAAACAAAAAATACTATGACCCTAGAAAATGGTTAAGAGATGGTCAAAAAACTCTTATAGATAGAGTTGTAATGGCATATAAAGATTTAAATGGAATGCATAAAAACTAAGGGCTAATTAAGCCTTTAGTTTAGAGTATATATCATCTATGCTATTTAGATTTTTATTTTCTAAATAGTATTGATGAAGTAGTTGGTTTAGTCTATTTTGGTTAAATCTCCAGTAGTGTTTAGAATCAAATTTTTTATCATCAATTATTTTGTCAAATAATTTATTTAAAGTTAAATTACCATCACTTTTTTTTATAACTTCTAAAACTAAATTTATCAACTCCTCTTGAGATTCCTTTGTTGTGTCATCATCTACTAATGCTTTATTTGGTAAAAAAGCATAAATTTTCCATATACTTGCTACTAAAAGAATGATAAAACATATCATCATCCATGTTGAGGTTTCTATCTCTGGCATAACTACTCCTTATTTTTTCTTTTATATCTTATAACAATTTAGATAAAATACAATTATGAATGATAAAGTATTTACAAAACCAATAGAAAAACAGTTTGAATTTAATGAAGAGGTAGCAGTTGTTTTTGACGATATGCTAAATCGTAGTGTTCCTTACTATAAAGAATCTCAAGAGATTACACAATTTTTTGTACAAAAACAGCTAAAAGATGGTGGTGTTTTATATGATTTAGGGTGTTCAACAGCATCACTACTTATAAATTTGTCTAAAAAATTAGATAACTCTGCTGAACTTATAGGGCTAGACAACTCAGAAGCTATGTTAAACCAAGCTAGAAAAAAGTGTGAGGCTTATGGTGTCGATATAGAGATTCTAAATGAGGATATACTAGAGTATAACTATAAAGAATCTGATGTTTTTATAAGTAACTATACCTTACAGTTTATTAGACCATTAGTTAGAGAAAAGTTGATTCAAAAGATAAATAAAGCACTTAAAAAAGATGGTATCTTTATATTTAGTGAAAAAGTTATAAGCCACCATACAAAACTAAATAAAGATTTGATTGAGTGTTATTACGATTTTAAAAAAGAGCAGGGTTACTCTGAATTTGAGATTATGCAAAAGAGGGAAGCATTAGAAAATATTTTAGTTCCATATAGTGAAGATGAAAATATTAAGATGGCACTTGATTGTGGTTTTTCACATTGTGAAGTTGTATTTCGTTGGGCGAATTTTGCTACCTTTATAGCTATAAAATAGGGGATTTTATGAAGTTTTTTATACCATTATTGACACTTGCTAGTTTGTTGTCTGCTAGTAGTTATGAGGGGTGTTCCAACACAAAACAAAAAGCAAAAATTGTTTTAAGTGGGAATATTGTTTCAAATATAGAAACAGATTTTGTGGAGCAGGGTAACTCTAAGAGTAGTTTAAATGAGGAAAGTGTAGATTTTTCTATATCATCTTACACCCATGTATCTTCAAATCTATCTTTAGTTGATATAAAATATAAAAAGAGTGGTGATGAGGTCTGTGCTTATATAGATAGTAAAAAGCAGATTGAAAATATAAATAAAATTTTTAAAAAAGTATCACTATATACTAAAGATAATCTTCCAAATAATATAGATAAAAAACTAGACAAACTAAGTTTATATTTAGATGACATAAAGCAGTTAAATTACTTGATGCCAGTTTTTTTAAAAAATACAAAAGAGTATGAGAAGAATCTAACACTTTTAAATAAAAAAGAGAAAATATTTCAAGATTTATATACAGATAATTTAGTGAAATCTGAAGATTCTATCTGGAAAAGTTGTGCATTAACTAAAAATGAAGCAAAAAAAGCACTTGATAAATCACTTTTTAAATATCAAGGTAAAAAAGAGAGTGGAGGGATTTTATCATTTTTTAAAACTATAAATCCTATGCAATGGTTTAGTAGTAAAGATAAACCACTTATCGAACTATTTGATGAGCAAATAACATATTTAAAACAAGATTCTAAAGAGTGTGCTATCATCAAAAAAGATGATTTAAAAAAAATAACTAAAAATATGTTTAATGATAAAGTGATTTTTAATAAAAATACTTTAGATAAGAATCCAAAATTAAAATACAAACAGTTAAATAATTATATTTACCATATTAATATTACAAACTCTTTAATGGCTCTATTTCCAAATATATATAAAAAATCTGATTTTGATAAAATAAGTAGTTATAAAAAGTTTTTAGAATCTACAAAAGAGATTACATATCCACAAACTATAAAATTTGATATTATAGCTGGTAATAATATCAAGATAAAACTAGGTGATAAGTTTGTAAAAAATCAACAAGAGGTTTATTTAAAAGATGGAGCATATACTTATGAGTTATCAGCAAAGGGTAAGTGTTCTATAAATGGTAATTTTAAGTTAAAACTACTTAATGATGAAGTTATATCTAAAGATTTATCATCATATAATTATCCAACTTTACTTTTTATTTCGGAGTTAAAACCAACTATTGTGATAGATGGAAAAAATATAAAAGAGAATATTCAAACAACTATTAAAAAGTGTAGTGGCAGTGTAAGATATGTAGCAACATTCGCAGGTCAAACTCAAAGTGGAGATATCGAACTAGCTCCAGATGAAACAAACAGTATAGAACTTAAATTTTTAACATCAAAAGAGTTAGCAGTTTTTAATGATGCTAAAACGAAGAAGTTTAAAACAAAGGGTGGTGTTAAATTTTCAGAATCACTAACCCCTATAGTAAGTAAAAATCTTATTTTTTCAGTAGATGAAAAACCACAAAATGGTGAGCTAACATTAGATGAAAAAGGTAGTTTTATATATATTTCAAATGATGATTTTCAAGGTATAGATACTTTCAGCTACAAAATAGATGCTAATGGTGAAGATAGTGGAGTTAAAATAGTTCAAATTGATGTTGAATCATCTAAAAAAATCCCAATACCTCAACTAGCCAAGATAAAAGAAACTATAGTTGAAAAAGTAAAACCTAAAGAAGTGGAAAAAAAACAGGTTCTGAAAGAAGAAAAGGTAATAACAGATGATGAAATCTCAAAAATAGAAGAGAGGTATCAAAAATTTAAAATTTATGTAGAATCTCAATCTTTAAATTTAGAAAAACTAAAAAAATTACAAAAGAGTTATCCTGAACTTTTTAAAAGATTATTAAAAGAGAAGATAGCTAATTAAAGCTATCTTCTTACCAAACATTTTTATTATTAGATTCTTTTTTATCCTCTTTGAAAGCATCGGTAATAGTTTTATATTTTAACATCATAGAATCATCACATTTTTTATGATAATACCCTTGCATATCATAATACTCTTCACAATCATTATAGTATTTAAGAGAGATTCCCTCTCTACCCACACAACCACTAAATATTAGTAATATTAAAAAAAATAGACTATATTTTATCATCATCTATACCTTAAAAGTTTTTGAAGTTTTACAATACTCAGTTAAAAAACACTCTTCACATTTTGGATTTTTAGCTGTACAAATATAGCGACCAAAGAGAACCATCCCCTGATGTAAAGCATGTAGATCATTTTTAAACTTTTTAACAAGTGTGGCTTCTGTTTTTATTGCTGTTGTATCATCACTAAGACCTAATCTATGCGATACTCTAAAGACATGAGTATCAACAGCCATAAGATTAGCTCCTGTATATTCTATCATAACTACATTAGCAGTTTTTTGTCCAACTCCAGCTAGTGTTATAAGATCTTTTGTATTCATTGGAATCTCACCATCATAAACTTCCATGACTCTTTTTGCCATAGCAAGTATATTTTTTGCCTTATTATTAAAAAAAGAACAACTTTTTATAATCTCTTTAATATCATCTATATCTGCTTCGGCTAAAGCTTGAGGGTTTGGGTATTTTTCAAATAGAGCAGGTGTTAAGATATTTACTCTTTTATCGGTACATTGTGCAGATAATGCTACTGCAATCACAAGTTCATAAGCATTTTTATATGTTAGTTCAGTTACTGCGTCATCATATCTCTCTACAAAAAGTTTATGAATCTCAATTATCTCTTTTTTTGTTGCTTTTTTCATAGTTAGTAATTCCATTAGAAATTTATTAGTATTATACCCTTGTTTATTAACCATTAATTTAAAAGAACTACACTTTTACAATTAAAAAATCAACAGGATTGAGAATGAAAAAAGCAACGAAATTATTAGGTAGTTTATTATTGACATGTACATTGGCTCAGGCACAAACATTAGTTACTGTTAATGGAGTTGACATATCTCAAAAAGAGGTTGAAACGGCACTTATGAATGCTACTCAAGGTAGATTTAATCAAGTTCCAGCTGATAAGCAAGTTGAATTTAGAAAGCAAGTGTTACAACAACTAATCGCAAAAGAGTTAGTTTATGGTGATGCTAAAAAAACTGGTGTACTTAAAACTAAAGAGTTTAAAGAAGAATATAAAAAAGTTCAAGAAAATATTAAAAAAGAGTTAGCTATTCAGTTATGGCAAAAAAAACTTGTAGATACTATTACGATTTCAAACAAAGAGTTAAAAAAATATTATGATACAAATAAAGAAGAGTTTAATGAAAAAGAATCTGTTCATGCTCGTCATATTTTAGTAAAAACAGAAGATGAAGCGAAATCTATCATAAGTGATTTAAAATCTTTAAAAGGCGATAAACTTCAATCAAAATTTATAGAGTTAGCTAAGAGTAAATCAACAGGACCAAGTAGTGTAAAAGGTGGAGATCTTGGTTTCTTCTCAAAAGGGCAAATGGTACCAGAATTTGATTCTAAGGTATTTGATATGAGAGTTGGTTCTATCACTAAAAATCCAGTTAAAACACAATTTGGTTACCATGTAATCTATCTTCAAGAGAAAAAAGCTGGAAAAACAAGAGCTTATACTGAAGTGAAATCTTTTATAGAACAAAGATTAAAAATGGAAAAATTTAAAGATGTTTTACAAAAGAAAATGAAATCTTTAGAATCTAGTGCAAAAATAAAATAATTATGATTAACTCTCCTATCTCTAAAATAGTTTTAGATGGGAGAGATTTTTATGTTAAAAGAGATGATTTAATAGACCCTTTTTTAGCAGGAAACAAGTACCGAAAACTCTACACTCTTTTAAATATCCCCTCAAATACTTATATTAAAATCATCTCTTATGGTGGAACACAATCAAATGCAATGTTAGCCATATCTGCAATGTGTAAAACTAAAGGTTGGGAATTTATATACTATACTAAAATATTAAGTGAGTTTCAAAAGTCAGCTAAAGAGGGAAACTACTTTCACTCTTTAGAGTTAGGTATGAAACATATTGAGATAGAAAATGAACTATATCGTGATTTTATAGCATCATTATCTATAAGCATAGATGATAAAACTTTTATTATAGACCAAGGTGGAGCAGTTAGTGAAGCAAAAGAGGGGTTAGAGGTTTTAGCAAATGAGATAAGAGAAGCGAACTTACCTATAAAATCATTAGCAACCCCATCAGGAACAGGAACAACAGCTCTTTTCTTAGCACTAGCACTTCCAGAGTATAAAATCTATACTGTTCCTTGTATCGGTGATGTAGAGTATCTAAAAGAGCAGATACAAGCACTACATCCATTACCAACTAACCTAATCATTTTAGAACCATCTAAAAAATACCATTTTGCAAAACCATATAAAGAGTTTTTTGAAATATATAAAAAAACAAAAGATGCAGGAGTTGAGTTTGATATGCTCTATGCTCCATCAATGTGGTTAAGTTTATTAGAATCCACAAATGAGGAGATTTTATATATACATAGTGGTGGAGTTAGTGGAAATGATAGTATGTTGAAGAGGTATGAGAAAAAAGGGTTTTTATAACCCTTTTTTATTTTAATCTATAAAAGTAACTATATCTTCCATTTTAGCACGAGCTGGTTGGTAAGTGTTGATTTTAGCTTCTTTATCTTCATAACCTAAAACTACACTATAAAGTAAAGCTAGATTATCTGGTGTTTCTAAAACATCTGCTATAACTTTTCCAAACTCTGTTGTTGAGCCTTGTGGGCAAGAATCTACACCAAACTCTTGTGCTGCTAACATTATACTTTGCATATAAGCACCACAATCAAGTAAAACACCTTGTGCTTCATCTATATTTGCTTTATCAGTAAAAACAAAAAATACAGTTTTAGCACCAAACCATCTAAAGTTGTCTTTCCACATTTCGATTCTAGTTTCGTTATCTTTTCTATCAACTTCCATCAGTTTATAAAGTCCAGAACCTGTTACAATTCTTCTTTTTTTATAAGGATTCACCCATTTTACAGGGTAATACTGTATAAATTGGTCATTTAAAATACCCTCATCCATTTTAGCAATAACAGCATCACCAACTTTTTTAAGAGTATCTTCATTGCTAATAGCTATAACTTTCCATGGTTGCATATTTGCCCCACTTGGTGTCATATTAGCTGCATCTAAGATTTTTTCTTGAATCTCTCTAGTTACTGGTTTTGGTAAGTATGCTCTTTTTGATGAACGATTTTTTATAGCTTCTAAAACTGTTGGCATTTAAATTCCTAAAAATATTTTTGTTATTATAATATAAATATATAAATATTGATATAGTGTAGATAGACTAAGAAAACTTGACAGTAACTCACTCACTATGATATAATCACTCTATCTTAAAAATAGTAAGGATTAATGATGAGTAATATATTTGAAAAATTAACACACAATATGACACAATCTATAGAGTCGGCTATATCTTTAGCTTTACATAATCAAAATCAAGAGGTTGAACCACTACATTTTTTATGGGCTTTACTTACTAACTCAGATTCTGTTTTGAACCAAATGTTCAATAAACTAAATATTGATAAAACTGCAATGGAGTTAGATGTTAAATCTTTAACTTCTAAGTTTGTAAAATCTTCATCAATCACTAAAGAAAATATTAGATTATCTAAAAACTTTGTGCAAACATTAGAAAATGGTGCAGGGTTGATGACTAAAAATGGAGATAGTTACTTAGCAGTTGACACTTATATACTAGCAAATTTAAAAACTGAACCATTTAGTAGTTTGTTATCTAAATATATAGATGTTATGGAATTGGTTAAAAACTTGGAATCTGCAAGAGGTGGGGCAACTATAGATTCTCAAAGCTCAGATGAAACTTTAGAATCATTAGAAAAATATGGAATCGATTTAACAGCACAAGCAGCAGAGGGTAAACTTTCTCCTGTTATTGGTAGAGATGAAGAGATAAGCCGTATGATGCAGATTCTTATCCGTAAAACTAAAAATAACCCTATGCTTTTAGGTGAACCGGGGGTTGGTAAAACAGCTTTAGTTGAGGGTTTAGCACAAAGAATTCAAAGTGATAATGTACCAACTTCACTTAAAAATAAAAAAGTTATAGCATTAGATATGTCAGCTCTTATCGCTGGTGCAAAATACAGAGGTGAGTTTGAAGATAGACTAAAAGCTGTAATAGATGAGGTTCAACAAAATGGAAATATAATCCTTTTTATAGATGAGATTCATACTATAGTTGGAGCAGGGGCAAGTGAGGGTAGTATGGATGCTGCAAATATATTAAAACCAGCATTAGCGAGAGGAGAACTTCATACTATTGGTGCAACGACTCTAAAAGAGTATAGAAAGTTTTTTGAAAAAGATACTGCTCTTCAAAGAAGATTTTTACCAATTAATCTTGATGAACCAACAGTAAACCAATCTTTACAGATTCTAAGAGGTATAAAAGAGAGACTTGAAACTCATCATAATGTAACTATTACAGATAGTGCTTTAGTATCAGCAGCAAGACTTTCAGATAGATATATAGCAGATAGATTTTTACCAGATAAAGCTATAGATCTTATAGATGAAGCAGCAGCTGAATTAAAAATGCAGATAGAGTCTGAACCAAATGTTTTAAGTTCAGCAAAAAGAACAAGCTCTGAACTTCATGTTGAGAGGGAAGCTCTAAAGATGGAAAAAACACCATCTAATGAGAAGAGATTACAAGAGATAGTAAAAGAGTTAGCCGATGTAGATGAAGAGGTTAGAGCTTTAGAATCTCAGTTTGCTACTGAAAAAGAAGTGTTTGAGAAAATCTCTGCTATCAAAAATGATATAGAATCTAAAAGAAGAGAGGCTCAGTTAGCTAAAAATGAATCTAACTTTAACCGTGCTGCTGAGATAGAGTATGGTGAAATTCCAGCTCTTTTAGAGGAAGAAAAAAAGGTAAATGAGAATTGGGACAAACTACAAAGTAGTGGAACTCTACTTAAAAACTCCGTAGATGAAGAATCTATCGCTAGTGTAGTTTCAAGATGGACACATATACCAGTTAACAAAATGCTTCAAAGTGAAAAAGATAAAATTTTACATGTTGAAGATGAATTAAGAAAAGATGTTGTTGGTCAAGATAGAGCTACTCATGCTGTTTCTCGTGCTATTAAAAGAAACAAAGCAGGGTTATCAGATACATCTTCACCTATTGGTAGTTTCCTTTTCTTAGGTCCAACAGGTGTTGGTAAAACACAAACAGCTAAAACATTAGCTAAGTTTTTGTTTGATTCTCAAGAATCATTAATTAGAATCGATATGAGTGAGTATATGGAGAAAACTTCTGTTTCTCGTCTTGTTGGTGCAGCACCGGGGTATGTTGGTTATGAAGAGGGTGGACAACTTACAGAAGCTGTTAGACGAAAACCTTATAGTGTTATACTTTTTGATGAGGTTGAAAAAGCTCACCCAGATGTTTTTAACATTTTACTTCAAGTGTTAGATGATGGAAGACTTACAGACAACAAAGGTGTGACAGTTGATTTTACTAACACTATTATCATCTTAACATCAAATATAGCTAGTGATAAAATCATAAATTATGGAGATTCCGATGAACTCGATAAAATGGTTATGGGTGAGTTAAAACAATCATTTAAACCTGAATTTTTAAACCGTTTAGATGATGTTGTTATATTTAATGCACTAGGTAGAGATGAGATAGTTTCTATTGTAGATATTTTCTTTAATGATATTGCTAAAAAAGTTGAACAAAGAGATATATCGCTTTCACTTACTGCTAGTGCTAAAGAGTATATAGCAGAAGCAGGGTTTGATTCTGATTATGGAGCTAGACCATTAAAAAGAGCATTATACGAAATAGTGGAAGATAGATTAGCAGATTTAATTCTTGAAGAAAAGATAGTTGATGGCTCAAAAGTGGAGTTTGATATAGAAAATGGTGAAGTAAAAGTAAATATCTCATAACTTAACAACTGTTTAAGTAAAATTTTTGTAGTATTGCGAACTTAATTTTAAATAAAGGATATGTGGAATGAAAAGAACATACCAACCCCATAATACACCTAGAAAAAGAACTCATGGTTTCAGAGCTCGTATGGCTACTGCAAATGGTCGTAACGTTTTAAATCGTCGTCGTGCTAAAGGTCGTAAAAGATTGACAGTTTAGGTGGTTTTTATACTCTGAAACTCCATAAAGAGTTTCAATATGTATATAAAAAAGGTAAAAATCAGCACTCATCAACTGTTGTGCTGTTTTTTTTACCTAAAAACGGGATTCATAAAGTAGGTTTTACTGCAACTAAAAAAATTGGTAATGCAGTGGTTCGAAATAGAGCTAAACGAAGACTTCGTGCTTTATTTTATGAAAACTCGACAAATCTCAAAGATGGAACTTATATCTTTGTTGCAAAACAAGCCTTATTTGATTCTACTCATAAACAACTATCAAAAGATTTTACTAAAGTGATAAGTCGATCTAAAGCATTCAAAGAATTATCTCATGCTTAGAAAATATTTACTCAAACTGTTATGGCTATATCAACGATTTTTTACCCTTATAGGGTTCGGAAGTTGTAGATACTACCCAACTTGTAGTGAATATGCAAAAATTCATTTTGAAAACAACTCACTTTCAAGTGCTTTTTACCACACTTTTACTAGAATACTTCGTTGTAATCAATTATTTGATGGTGGCATAGAGTATCCATTGCTTTATAAGCTATCTTGTAAACCCAAAAAACTGGGTGTAGATTCTATAAAATATTGGTTAGTTCCAAATAAAAAAAATCAATATTACATCATAAAAAATTTTTCATATAAAGGGTAACCGTGTTAGACAAAATGACGCCTAATCAAAGACTACTCGTAGCAGTAGCATTATCAGTTCTGTTTTTCGTTGCTTATACAGCAATTTTTCCACCAGTTCAACAAGAACAAGCAAAAGAAACATCTAAAAATGTTGAGTTAAAACAAAATCTAGAATCAACTCAATCAAATATAAATGTAGAGAGTGAAGCTGGACATAAAATATCTCCAGAAGATAAAATTGCAGCAAATGCAGCAAATACAATAGTTACTATTAAAAATGATGATTTTATTTTAAAGATAGATACTTTAGGTCGTATTAGTTCAAAAGAGTTACTTCAAGAGAAGTTTAATGATAAAGAGAATAACCATGCACAGTTGATTCCTGCTTTTGGAACTAAACCTTTATTTATTAGATTCTTAGATGAAAACATAAATAAAGAAGCAACATCAGTTGCATATACAGCTTCTATTTCAGATGTTACGATAAGTGATGCTCCACAAAAAATCACTTTAACTCAAAAACTTTCAAATTTAACTATTACTAAAGAGTTGACTTTTTATGCTGATGGTCATTATGATGCAGTAGTTCATACATCTATAGATAAAAGATACTTCATCTATCTAGGTCAAAGACCACAAATCGCTGAAAAGATGATGACAGTAGCAGGTGCTATGGTTTATACTGATGATGATTTAGTAACGATTATAGAAGATGGTGATGCAGAGGGTAGAAAATCTTTTTCAGGTGTTGAATTAATCTCAGCATTCGATCAATACTCAGCAACAATTATGTATGGTTTTTCAAAAGATACAAACATCATAGTTGAGAGAGATAGAGATGATAACCCTATAGTTTATTTTGATGCTCTACAAACTATGAAATTTAATGGTTATGTTGGTCAAAAAGAGTATAAAGTTCTTAAAAATATAGACCCAATGTTAACTAATGCTATCGAATATGGTTGGTTTACTTTTGCTTCTAAACCACTGTTTCAACTACTTTCATTTTTACATGGAATCTTTGGTAACTGGGGTTGGTCTATTATAGCTTTAACTTTAATGATTAGAATCGTTTTATATCCATTGACATACAAAGGTATGGTGTCAATGCAAAAAATTAAAGAGATTTCACCAAAAATTAAAGAGTTACAAGCAAAATATAAAGGTGACCCACAGCGTATGAATGCAGCTGTTATGGATATGTATAAAAAGCACAATGCTAACCCTCTTGGTGGTTGTTTACCAATGCTTTTACAAATCCCTGTATTTTTCGCAATCTACCGTGTACTTTTAAATGCTGTTGAGCTTCAAGGTGCTCCTTGGTTGTTATGGATTACTGACCTTTCTCGTATGGATGAGTTTTTTGTTTTACCTATCTTAATGGGTGCTTCAATGTATTATCAACAAAAACTTACACCAAACAATTTTACAGACCCAATGCAAGAAAAAGTATTTAAGTTTTTACCAATTATTTTTACATTTTTCTTTGTAACATTCCCATCAGGTTTAGTTCTTTACTGGTTCGTAAATAACCTTTTCTCTATAGTACAACAGTTTATTGTAAATGCACAATTTAAAAATGCAAAAGATGCTGAAGTAGCTGTTCATAAACATGCACTAAGAGAAGAAAAAAAACAAAATTCGGATGAAAAAAATGATTAAGATAGAAGCAAAAACATTAGAAGAAGCATATCAAGATGCTGCTTCTTCACTTGGATGTTCTGTTACAGAACTTAAAGTAGAAGTTGTTCAGTCTCCTAGTGCTGGAGTATTAGGTTTTTTTAAAAAAAATGCAATAATTATTGCAGCAAAAGATGTTAAAGAGCCAGAGATTTCCCCTAAAAAAGAGGTTGTAAAACCAACAGTTAAAAAAACTCAAGCAGTTGAAAAACCTAAAGAGGAAAAAATTGTAGAAAAAGAAACTCCAAAACCTGTAAAGAAAGTAGAAAAGATTGAAGAGAAAACTACAAAAAAAGAAACACATACTATTTTAAACGATACTATCATGCCAGCATCTTTTGTAAATATGCAAGATGAAGATGATGAGATTGAAGATGATTCAACATACTTAGCTGATTATGATGATGAAGAAGATGAAATTGTAGATGAAAATATGGCATCAATCGCTTCAAATGTAAAAAAAGAGATAAATGAACTTTTTAATTTAACTTGTTTCAATATAGATGAGATTGATGTTAAAGTTTTTGATGAAAATACTTTACTTATAGAGTTTAAAGGTAATGATGCAGCACTATTAATTGGTAAAGAGGGTTATAGATACAAAGCACTTTCATATATGGTTTTTAATTGGATAAACTCAAAGTATCAGGTTCAACTTCGTTTAGAGATAGCAGAATTTCTAAAAAATCAAGAAGAATCTGTTTCAAGATACCTAGAAACAGTTTATGCAAATGTAGATAGAGATGGACGAGCTCAAACAAAGATTCTTGATGGTGTTTTAATTCAAATAGCACTAAAAGAGCTTCGTAATAGATACCATGATAAATATGTAGCTATTCGCTCAACTCGTGATGGTATGAAATATATTATCATAAACGATTACCACTCTAACTAAGATGGAATCTGACACAATCTCTGCCATCGCTACGGCGAATGGCATAGGCTCTATAGCAATCATCCGTATAAGTGGTGATAGAGCCTTAGAAATAGCAAAAAAATTAACTCATAAAGAACAGTTTTCCCCAAGATATGCGACACTTACAAATATTTATAATCAAGAAAATATACTTATAGATGAAGCGATAGTTATCTACTTTAAAGCTCCTTTTTCATTTACAGCCGAACCAGTTGTAGAGATTCAATGTCATGGTGGTTTCATAGTTGCTCAGTCTATCTTAAAAGCTACACTTTTTTACGGAGCAAGATTAGCAACAGCTGGTGAATTTAGTAAAAGAGCATTTTTTAATGGTCGCATAGATCTAAGTGAAGCAGAAGCTATAGCACAACTTATAGAAGCAAAAAGTGAAGATGCAGCTAAAATCTTAGCTTCTCAAATGAAAGGTTCATTAAAAGGTTATATAGAAAAAATCCGTGATGATATTATCCATATATTAGCTTACTCAGAAGTTACTATTGATTATGCAGAGGAGGATTTACCTCAAGATTTAGTAGATCAAATAGATGCTAAATTAATAGAACTTAAAAAATCTTTGGAATCTACACTTATGGCTAGTAAAGCTAGAGATGGTTTAATGCAAGGTTTTAAAGTTGCTATTATTGGAAAACCAAATGTTGGAAAAAGCTCACTTTTAAATAAGCTACTAAACTATAATCGTGCGATTGTTAGCGATATAGCAGGAACAACTAGAGATACCATAGAAGAGCAAGTAAAAATTGGAACACACCTTATTCGCATAGTAGATACAGCAGGAATTAGAGATGCCAATGATGAGATAGAAAAAATTGGTATAGAGAGAAGTTTAGAAGCTATAGAAAATTCAGATATTGTTGTGGCACTTTTTGATAGTTCAAGAGAGTTTGATAGTGAAGATAATCAAATACTAGAGCTTATAGAAAAAAATGGTACAGATAAAAAAATTATCTATATTAAAAATAAAATAGATTTAGAATCTAATTTTAAAAATGAAAATATACCATTTGATTTAGAGATAAATTCTAAAGAAAATGTAGATTCCCTTATAGATGTTTTGAAAAATATTATGGATACAACAAACTCTTCTGATGAAATTATGCTTATATCTCAAAGACAAATCTCAGCAGTAGAAAATACTCTTCAAAATATAGATGAAGCAAAAGAACCTTTACAAGACCAAGAGTTAGAGATATTCTCTTTTCATCTAAATGAAGCTATAAAAGAGATGGCAAGTATAACAAGACCATTTGAAAATGATGAGATGCTAGACAAAATGTTTGGCTCATTCTGTTTAGGAAAATAATATGAAATATATAGCTATAGATTTAGGTTTAAAAAGAATAGGTTTAGCATACTCTGCTCATAAAGATATAGTTACACCACTACCAGCAGTTATAAGAAAAAACCGTAACCAAGCATCAGACGAGGTTAGAAAAGTTATAGCTGAATGGGAAGTAGATAAAGTAGTTATAGGAATCCCTTTAGGTGGAAGTAGTGAAGATGAGATGAAAAGAAGAATAGCTCACTTTATGAATCTAGTAGATTTTAAAGGTGAAGTTTTTTATCAAGATGAAGCTGGAAGCTCAAAAGAAGCAGAAGCACTAATAAAAGGTGAGATTAAACAGATAAGAGATGGAAGAGTAGATTCTATCTCTGCTATGATAATCTTACAAAGATATTTGAGAACAGTTAAATAATTTTAACTGCTCTTATCTTAGGCTAATTTAAAAAACTCTACAGCCTCAAGTTGGTCATCATCTAACTCATCTTTAACGAAATCTTCATCATTTTCTAATTTATCTTTTACATAATTTTGACAGTAATTAAACATAACTTTTTGAGCTTCATTATCATCACTTAAAAATCCTAAACCACTAAATTGATAAGGTTCTTCCTGCTCAATACAAAGCACAATACCATCACAATTCTCTTCTAAAACTTCAACTAACTCTCTATATCTTAGGTTAAACTCTGTAACTTGCCAACCAATATCTTCTAGTTGTTTACAAGAAAATTCAGCAACACCATCGGCAGTTGTATCATCATAAGATGCTCTTGATATATTTATACCAATTAACTCTTGCCAATTTGAAAAAGCTTTGATTAAAACTCTGTCTCCATCCTCTACAAGTTGGTAATTTTTACCTAAAACTTTAGTAAAATCTTCAACTATTTTAGGCTGACCTTTATAGATAAGAATCTCTTTATCATTAAATGGTTCAAAAACAATATCACCATATATATTTATCCCAAAAACTTTATTGCTATTTATAGCATTTAATAAAGTTGGTTTATTAACCGTGATTATCTCTTTAAATAGATTGAATTTTTTCATATATTTTCCTTTTTATTGTTGACATTATAAAAGTTTTTGCTTTATTTAAGTATAATGCCAAAAATTATTTGAGCGATTAAGCTTAAAATTATCAAGGAAATAATGATGGCATTAAATGTATATTATGACAAAGACACAAACTTAGACTTAATTAAAAGTAAAGTTGTTGCGATGATCGGTTTTGGTTCACAAGGTCATGCTCACGCTGAAAACTTAAGAGATTCTGGTGTTGAAGTTGTTATTGGTCTTAGAAAAGGTGGTTCTTCATGGGCTAAAGCTGAAGCTAAAAAGTTTGAAGTTTTAACTATCGCTGAAGCAACTGCTAAATCAGATGTTGTTATGATTCTTTTACCAGATGAAAATCAATCTGAAATTTATGAAAATGAGATCGCTCCAAACTTAAAAGATGGTGCTACTATCGCATTTGGTCATGGTTTCAACATCCACTATGGTCGTATTAAACCAGCTGCTAACATCAATGTTACTATGATTGCTCCAAAAGCTCCAGGTCATACTGTTCGTTCTGAATTTGTTCGTGGTGGTGGTATTCCAGATTTAATCGCTGTTGGTCAAAACCCTTCAAATCAAACTAAAGAGTTAGCTCTTTCTTATGCTTCTGCTATTGGTGGTGGTCGTACTGCTATTATCGAAACAACTTTCAAAGATGAAACTGAAACTGATTTATTTGGTGAACAAGCAGTTCTTTGTGGTGGTGCTTCTGCATTAGTTCAAGCTGGTTTTGAAACATTAACTGAAGCTGGTTATGCTCCAGAGTTAGCTTATTTCGAATGTTTACACGAACTTAAACTAATCGTAGATTTAATGTTTGAGGGTGGAATCGCAGATATGAGATACTCTATCTCTAACACTGCTGAATATGGTGATTATGTTTCTGGTAAACGCGTTATCAATGACGAATCAAAACAAGCTATGAGAGATATCTTAACTGAAATTCAAGATGGTAGATTTGCTAAAGACTTCATCTTAGAAGGTCAATCAGGTTACCCTCGTATGAATGCTGAAAGAACAAATGATAAAGAAAAACTTATCACAAAAACTGGTAATCAACTTCGTGAAATGATGCCATGGATCTCAGCAAATAAAATTGTAAACCAAGATACAAACTAATCTTTTTGCTTATTGCACTCAATCTTTCAAAGATGGGTGCAGTCAGCTACAAAAGTAGCCTCCTTTACCCAAACTTTAAAATCTTAAGCACACTAAGCAAAAATCTTTAATTTTATATTTTTTATATCACTTTTTGTAATCTTATCAAACTAGAAAGTAAAATTGCACCTTTATCAACATTTGCACTTTTCATTTTTAATTCACTCTCAAGTAAAAGTTGATGTAGTTTGTAGTATCTATTTGGTTTAAATTTTAAAGATAAAGCAGCTTTTTCATCAACTACAAATTTTGGGGCAGGGTAGCCTAGTATCTCCATAGCATTTGGAGTTCCATTTACTCTTATGTAGATATTAAACATATATAACTGAGTTAAGTAAGCTGTTATGGCTGTTATGATTCTTATCTCATCTTCACCTCTCTCTAACATACTTCTCAAATCAGGTAAAAAATCTTTTTTATTTAAAATCTTTTTTATCAAATCATCTATATTTATCTCAGCTAACCCAAAAACAAGATTATCTATATCTTTTGTTGTTATAGCTTTATCAAACACTCTAAACTTCTCTATCTCATTACAAGCTAAAGCTACATCACCATTATGAATTTTTAAAAGGTGTGAAATTGAGTATTTATCTATGTTTACATTTTTTTCTTTTGCAACTAGAGAAACTAAATTTTGAGATTCATAATCTTTAGGATGAAAAAATCTTACACTCATAGTGCTTTTTTTACTAAATGCTTTTGTATATGTTTTATGGTCACTTCCATAGTAAGCATATATAAAAAGATTATTTTGATTTTTTTCACACAAATCTATAAATATCTCTAACTCACCTTTAGCTATTTTTTTTTCACTTTTTATGATTAGTATATTTATCCCACCAAAAAGTGAACCTTGTGAAAGGTGTGCTTTGGCAGAACTAAAATTATACTCATCATAGTAAAATGCTAAAATAGAAGAATCATCAATGTTACTAAGCATTTTCGTGTACATATCTATAAGAAAGTTAGACTCACCAAAAAATACAAAACTATTTGAAATTTTACCACTCTGTATAGCTTTATCTAACTCATTTTTATACATAAACTACTCTTCGTTCTTTATAACTCTTGCAAATATTTTAGCTTTTGCAATATCTACTTTCTCTATACTAACATTAACATCTTCAAATAAAACAATATTTTCATTAGATACTATGTTTAGTCTTGCACCTTTTATCTCATCATCTAGTTCAGCTTTAACTTCTGGGTCTGTAGCAGTTATTTTAGCTTTAAACTCTTTGTTTAGATTTTTATCTGCCCAACGAGTAAATTTTCTAGCCATAAACTCAGTCTCTATACCAGAAGCCTCTCTCTCTTTTTCACTTATAGTCATAGCAAGAGCTTCTATATTTCTAAGAACATAAGAACCCTCAACAGTATCGTTGTTGTTTATAGCTTTTAAAAGTCTATGAACTATAAGGTCACTATATCTACGAATAGGTGAAGTAAAATGTGTATATTCATCAAACCCTAAACCAAAGTGTCCAGAGTTTAGTGGAGCATAACGAGCTTGCATCTGTGAACGGATTATGAGAGTATCTACTTCAGATTCTAAGTCCATCTCTTTAGCTTGATTTTGAATATCTGTTATGGTTTCTTTCATAGAGTTTTTTATATCTATGTGCATACCAATTCCAGCTAACTCTTGGTAAAGTATCTGAATCTTAGCTTGACTAGGCTCATCATGGATTCTAAAGATTCCTCTCTCAAACTTTTTAGCAGCCTCTTTATTTGCTAAAAGCATACAATCTTCTATAAGTGAATGTGATGGAGTTTCATCTGCTATAGTTGTTTTAACAAGGTTTGAGTTTTCATCTATTTTCATCTCTATCTCATCTGAGCGAAAATCATAACCGATTTTTAATCTTTTTGCTTTTAGTTTATTTGTAACAACTCTAAGCTTTGTTAAATCATCAAAAATTTTTCTCTCTTTATCATTTTTTGCTTTTAATTTTCCATCAAAAAAATCATCAATCTCTTCATAGTTAAATCTTCTATCTGAATGGATAATAGCTTCATAAACTTCAGATGAACTAACCTCTAAACTCTCTAAATCAAGCTTCATCTCAAACACAAAAGCAAGTCTATCAACATGAGGTTGTAAAGAACATAGCGTTTCACTAAGTTGTCTAGGCAACATCGGAATTGAGCGATGTGGTAAGTATATAGAAAAACTTCTATATATAGCTTCATTATCTAAAGCCCCAAAAGGTTTTACATACTCACTAACATCAGCTATAGCTACATAAAGTGTTGAGTTTTCATCATCCCAATAAATCGCATC
>Ga0256837_1000580_pt1 | contig 30025 bp, 31 predicted proteins | sample 4562384metaG_FD_185976 | JGI IMG/M metagenome (GOLD analysis project Ga0256837, IMG submission 185976) | Hydrothermal vent microbial communities from Guaymas Basin, Mexico - 4561-384 | ecosystem: Environmental > Aquatic > Marine > Hydrothermal vents | place: Mexico: Guaymas Basin | collected... | reverse complement strand
TATAGAGTCTTAAGTTATCTTTTATGGTTATAGCATAGTTTCCATTTTTAAACTTTTTAATAAAGTTATTATTGACTAAAGCAAGGTCAGTAATCTTAACCCATCCAAAAGCGTAAGATGCTCTAATAAATGCCCAACGTTTATCTTTTGAGAAGTGAGATATATAAAGAGGTACATTAATATGAAGTGCAGAGTTTTGGTTATAATCAAAAGGAAATCCCTCTCCTACACGTTTAGGGTCACGGTAAAAAGGACTATCTGTAGGGAGTGCCTTTACATTAGTACGTCTAATAGTAATAGCTTTATATTTTTTAGTATCAAGTTTATCCATCTGTGCATTTCTTATCCATTTATTATAAGTATATGAGGGGATAACTCTATTTTTAGCCTTATAAATGGGTTTTTTAGTAACAAATCTTACTTCCCAACCTAGCTCTTTTTTAGGTATATCTATTTTACGAAGACTCCACGGTTTAAAGTATTTTTTATTAAATACTCTGTCTAGTTTTTTCTGTTTAGCTTTAGAGAAAGGCTTAATTTGATTGGCATAAAAAGCAGGGTCTTGTGGTATTTTTCTCATATCGAGTACTTTACCTTTTGGCATATGGTCAATCTTACTTTTGACACGTTTACTCTCTTTGAGTGTATAGGTTGCACTTAGGCTTGAAAAAGAGAAGAGAAGTAGGGTAGCTAACGCTAATTTTTTATACATGATAAATTCTTTATTTTCTTTTATTTTAATGTAGATTGGTTAATGAAGGGTTACACCTAATCCTAGAGCATTAGAGAGACGTATATGACTCTCATTAAACTCTATGCTAGTCTCTATCGGATGAGAGGCTAAAAGACTCACAGCATCAAGGTCAAGCATGGTGATAACATCTGCTTTAGCAGAAGCAACATGTACACCAGCAGCTACTGAGATGGGTCCTTCAAGCATACAACCTATCATACATTTTACTCCAAACTCTTTAGAGAGGTCAGCTAACGCTAAAGCTTGAGAGATACCAGCACTTTTTGCTAGTTTTATGTTTACATAGTCTATGGCTTGCATCTCAAGCAGTCTTCGCGCATCATTTAAACTAAAAATAGACTCATCAACGAGTAATGGAGTCTCTACCCTCTCTTTAATATAACAAAGCCCTGCAAAATCATCGGCTCTTACAGGTTGCTCTATAAACTCTGCTATGATATGCTCTTTTTCAAGTGCATGAAGTAACGACACAGACTCTTTTGCTGTCCATCCTTGGTTTGCATCAAGTCTTAGCTTTATATTTTTTTCTACTGCTTGATAGATGGCTTTTACTCTTTCAACATCTTTTTTAGGATTATCACCAATCTTTATTTTAAGCGTGTCATACCCTAAGCTTACAGCATGTAAAGCATCAGATACCATCTTGTCTATGTTACCCATGCTAATAGTAATATCTGTTTTAAACTCTCTCTTTGAACCTCCAAGCATTTGGTAAAGAGGTTGCTTTAAAACTTTAGCTTTCAGGTCATAAAGGGCTATCTCTAAAGCAGACTTAGCAGTCGTATTTTTCAGTATAAGAGAATGCACAAGATGTAAGATAGTATCAAAATCTTCTATTTCTAAACCTACAATATGAGGTTTAATATATGCTATGGTAGCAATCATAGACCCCATGGTCTCACCTGTAATTACAGGAGTAGGTGCCCCCTCTCCATAGCCCACCAAACCACAACTACACTCTATGATAACGACTAAATCTTCTAGCATATCTACACGTCGTAATGAAGTAATAAAAGGGTTTTTAAGTGGTGCTTCAAGCCTTTTTGTATAGATATTGGTTATTTTCATAAATTAAACAACACTGTCCATTTCTCTTATCTTAGCTCCTAGAGCTTTTATCTGTACGGCAAGAGCATCTCTTTGTTGGTTAATAATCCCCTCTTCAAACTCATCATCTGCATACTCTAAGTTCTGTTCGTAACTTTTATACTCTTTGAGAAGGTTTGCTTTCTCTTCTATATACTCTGCTTTTATCTCTTGAGGAGTCTTCTCTTCTTCATTTTCTATCTCTTCTGTAAGTATCATTTTTTTCCTTTGTATTATTCCTATAAACATTTTACTTAAACCAATTTAGATTACTCTAAGTAAAATATTTTCTCCTCTCTACCCTAAAGGTAGAAAGAGAAAAGTGTTTAACGTCCACGTGAACGACTACGAGGTCTTGATGTACGTGTTGTTCTTGGTCTTGAAGTATCTCTTCTTGTATGGCGTTTGTTTGTGTTGTAATTTCTATCTCTTGTTTGTGGTCTTGGTCTAGTTGTAGAATTATTTCTTTTAGTTCGGTGTCTATTATTGTAATGATTTTTACTTGAATAATATCCATGACGTCCATTTTCAGCTCTATATTTGTGACCATTATGGTATCTATTTCCATGATTATAATAGTGTCCATTTCTATATCTACGCCCATTATGATAGTAGTATCCACCACGATAGTATCCACCATAGTAATATCTTCCACCATAGTAATAGTAAGGTTGATTATAGTAGTATGGGGAACTATATACTGATGTTGCTATCACAGCACCTGCAACTGCTCCTGTAGCTAAAGCTTGTTCTTGTGGTGTACAAGCAGTAAAAATCAATGTTGAACTCAAAGCTGCAATTAAGGCTAATTTTCTAAAAACTTTTTTAATCATCTTCTCTCCTTTTTCTTTTGATACTTTATTATATAGAATAAAAGTAAAAAAAATGTGTAGTAAGTAGAATTTTACATACAAATGTAACTATTATCTAGTAGATACGCTATAAGGGAACAAAAAACTTATTAAATCTTTACATAAGAAGAATTAGAATAAATAGAGTGTAATAAAATTTTAGTATAATGTATAAAGGTTATATCATATGAATAGATTGGTAAGTTAATAATAATGAAGAAAAACAAATATAATGTTATTGAATTGTTTGCAGGAGCTGGTGGTTTAGCTTTAGGACTTGAAAAAGCTGGATTTCAAACAAGATTAGCTATTGAATTAAATAAATGGGCTTCTAAAACATTAAGTAAAAATAGACCAAATTGGAATGTCTTACAAGAAGATATTACAAAAATTTCAGAAAATGGAATTAAATCTTATTTAAAAAATAATGAAGAGATAGATTTATTATCAGGAGGTTATCCTTGTCAATCATTTAGTTATGCAGGTAAAAAATTAGGATTAGAAGATACAAGAGGAACACTTTTCTCAGATTTTGCAAAAATTCTCAAAGAGATAAAACCCAAAATGTTTTTAGCTGAAAATGTAAAAGGTTTATCTACTCATGATAAAGGAAAAACCCTTCAAGTAATGATTGATGTATTTGAAGAAGTTGGATATTCAGTCACATATAAAGTTTTAAATTCACTAGATTATAGTGTAGCTCAAAAAAGACAAAGAATTGTAATTATTGGTATACGAAATGATATTAAAGAAAAAATTGGTATAGATTATACTTTTCCAAAACCACACATAAAACAATTAACACTTAAAGATATTTTACAAAATGTACCACATTCTCCATGTGCAATTTATAATGATAAGAAAAAATCAGTTTTAAAGCATGTTAAACCAGGTGGATGCTGGAGAGATTTACCTGATGATATAGCTAGAGAATATATGAAAAGTACTTATTTTATGGGTGGAGGAAGAACTGGGATAGCAAGAAGATTATCTTGGGATGAACCAGGATTAACTGTTTTATGTACACCTGCACAAAAACAAACAGAAAGATGTCATCCAGATGAACTAAGACCATTTAGTATTAGAGAAAATGCACGAATTCAATCATTTCCAGATGAATGGATTTTTGAAGGTTCAATTGCAGAACAATACAAACAAATAGGTAATGCAGTTCCTGTAAATTTAGCAAAAGAGATTGGAGTATCCATCATTAAATATTTAGATAAACTAAAAGAGGAAAAAAAGATGAAAGCATATAATTTAAGTTTTATAAATGACATAGATTTATTTAATCACGTAAAAGAAACTATAGAAAAATATAGATTCAAAATTACCCTAAAAGAATTTAATAAAAACTTAATAGATCCAATAAAACTAACATTTGATTCTAAGGTTTATGGAAAAACTATTGAAGAAATTATTGAATCAGAATCTATAAGACAGATGGATAAATCAAATAGTAATAATATTGGATATTTTCAGCAAAATATCTTTAAATATATTCACTATAAGAATACAGAAGATACAAATTGGATTGTTCCAAAACAAGGATTTGATATTATCAATGATGTTAATAAAATTTATGTTGAAATGAAAAATAAACATAATACAATGAATTCATCTTCATCACAAAAAACATTTATGAGAATGCAAAGTAAACTTTTACAAGATAGAGAGAACAAGTGTTATCTAGTTGAAGTTATAGCTAAAAATAGTCAAGATATTGTGTGGAAAGTTTCATTAGATGGTGAATCAACATCTAATGAAAATATTAGAAGAGTTTCTATTGATAAATTTTATGAATTAGTAACAGGAGAAAAAGAGGCATTTAAACAATTAATTGAGGTTTTACCAAAAGTAATGGATGATGTTTTAGAAGAGATACAACAAAATGGTATTGAAAATACAGTTTTTGAAGAGTTAAAAGATATTGATGATAATATATTAAAAAGTTTATATTTATTATCATTTAAAAAATATGAAGGTTTTAATACACTTGTTATCTAAAGAAGAGGGTTGATATTAAAGTAGCGTCTAGTAAACTTTAAGAGCTAAAAAGGTACGCACATCTCAGAGCGTAAATTTAGGTAATTAATTAAATGTTTTTCACTTGATTTAAATGCCTATGAAACTTCAGATATAATAAATATCTCTCATACTACTTGGGACTGTAAGAAAATTTCATACTTTAACTACTTATCATTTCCAAAACTTTACCTACCATAAGTCCAGAGAATGTACCTATGATGTACCCCATCATCGCCATGAGTACACCTATGGGGATGAGGGCTTTTGAGTAGGCTGAGGCTAAAATGGGAGCTGAGGCTACGCCTCCTATGTTGGCTAGTGAAGCTACACCTAAAGAGAAGAGGTCTATTTTAAAAAGTTTTGCAAAGATTACCATAATGCTACCATGAATAAAAAGGATAACAAACCCTACTAATATATAAAGAGGTGCTTGGGTAAGTTCTGCAAAGTTTGCACGGCTAGCGATGAGTGCTACGATAAGATAGAGCATAATGTTAGCTAATTCTGATGCTCCTGAGATTTTAGCTAAAGGGGTGATGGCAAAAAAGATTCCAGCAAAAGTAGCGATAATAACTACCCATGTAGTAGTGGTTAAAAATGATGTAGTAGGTAAAAATGAAGCACAATATTGAGCCAATGCTGAAACAAGTAATGCTGAACCTAAAAGAAAGAAAAGAGAAGCAAACTCTATAGGGGCTTTTTTCTCTTCTTTAGAGGCTAATCTCTCTCCTACTTCATCTATGAGAGAGGTGTCTGCTTTACTCCAGAGGTTAAATCTTTTAGCAAAGGGGACAAGTGCTAGGAGTATCATTACCCAAATAGCATAATCTATAGAGTCTATGAGTAGGGTGTATCCCATGGCTGAGTCTGGTAAGTTTAAGGCTCCTTGTATCGCTACCATGTTGGCAGTCCCTCCCATCCATGAGCCTGAAAGTGCTGCAAATGCTTTCCATGCATCAGCGTCAAAGTAGGTGTAAAAAAGAGCAAAAGTACCCATGAAACCAAGTGCAATACTTACAGAAGCTAAGAGAAAAGTAAGGAGCATTTTAGCTCCTAGTTTGACTATCTCTCTCATATCAGCAGAGAGTAGCATGAGGAAAATCATAGCAGGGAGTAGGTTAGACTTAAGTACTTTATATGTGTCATTTACAGAGTCAGATTTTTGCCACATCCCAAAGGTAGAGAAGAGCATGACTACAAAGTAAATGATAACAATAGCAGGTAGGTACTCAAAAAGTTTATGTTGTGTTCTCTTCTCTGTATAGACGACTAAAGAGGCTATAGTCATAAGTAGTGCTAAATAGCTAAAACCACTCTCTATCATCTAAAAACCTAAGCCTAAGGCTCGTATTTCAGTTATTTTATGAAAATCAAAAGTTTTATATTTTTTAGTATTAGGCTCGATAAGGTAAATACTTTTATCTGAATTTCGTATGTGGGTTTGTGTCTGATTGTAGATAAGCAGTCGCATGGACTTTTCAAACATATTGAAAACATTGGCTGTTTTAAAGAAGTTATCTGGCATCTCTTTCTCAAAAGAGTTATTACCTAGAGCATCTACAGCTATAACGTACTTGTATGACGCTTCATTAATACCAAGATTTTCACAAAGAAACCCATCACCATAGATATCTCCATCTATGGTGTGTTCTTCAAATACTCCAGGTATTGCCATAGTAGATAGTATGGCATCTTTAATATAGACATCATCTAAAGCAGTAAAAACTTTTTTCTCACCACTTCGTAGGTTTGTTGCAATGAGTTTAAGGGGTATTAGTGTTTCACTCATCTTTCTTTCTCCAAAAATTTCACTGAAAATTTTTGCTATTTTATCATTATCAACAATGGCATTTCCAGAAAAAGAGAACTTAATCCAATTAGAGATACTAACAAAACTTTGTATCTGTTCAAGTATCTCTTTCTCTCTCATACCTATAGCGATACATGCCCCAATAATACCACCCATACTCGTACCTACTATCTCTTTAGGTGTAAGTCCATTTATCTCAAGATCATGTAGCACACCAAGATGAGATATCCCTAATGCACCCCCACCAGAGAGTACCAATGTAAAATCTTCTGCACTGTAGTTTTTTATCATGCTCTTTTCTTGTAGAACTCTACTTTAAATGCTTCAAAGCGACCTTCACTAATAGCTTCTCTCATCTGTTTCATAAGGTTTAAGTAGTAGTAGAGATTATGGATAGTTCCTAGTCTAAAGTAGGTTAACTCTCTTGCACGGTATAGATGACGGAGGTAAGAACGAGAGTAGGTTTTACATACCATACATTCACACTCAGGGTCTAGGGGTGCATCATCTATTCTATACATAGCTTTTTTGATATTTACTTTTCCAAAACTTGTAAAAAGTGTACCATTACGTGCATTTCTTGTGGGCATTACACAGTCAAACATATCAACACCTCTTGAGACATTTTCTACTAAGTCCTCAGGAGTACCTACACCCATGAGGTAACGAGGTTTATCTTCAGGCATAAACTGCGTTGTCCACTCTACAGTGTCATACATATCTTTGTTGGCTTCACCTACGCTAAGTCCACCTATAGCAAAACCATCATAGTCCATAGCACAAAGCTCTTTAGCAGACTTTTCACGAAAGGCATTGTCTGTACCTCCTTGAATAATTGCAAAGATATTTTGTTCAACTCCCACACCCTCTTTCTGTTTCGCTCTAAAGTAGTCAATAGACTCTTGAGCCCAACGTGTAGTTCTATCTATACTTGCCGCGATACGCTTTTGTGTTGCAGGTAGGGCGACTAAGTCATCTAGTATCATCATAATATCAGAGCCTAGGTTATGTTGAATATCTATCACTTTTTTAGGTGTAAAGTAGTGTTTACTACCATCAACGTGGCTTCTAAAAGTGATACCACCTTCATCTATTTTGACATTATCAGAGAGTGAAAAGGCTTGGAATCCACCACTATCTGTTAAAAAGCTTTTAGGGTACTTAGTAAAGCCATGTAGTTTTCCCATCTTTGCTACTACATCATCACCAGGACGAATATACATATGATACGTATTGGCAAGAATAATATCTGGTTTTATAAAGGTAGCAAGGTCAGTTGCGTCAAGTGTTTTAACCGCACCTACAGTACCCACAGGCATAAATACAGGTGTTTGAATCGTTGAATGAGCAGTTTTAATGGTACAAGCTCTTGCTTTACCGTCGGTTTTATCTATCTGAAAATGCATTGTGTTATAATATCTCCCAAAAATAATAGTGCTATTGTATCATACAGAGGCAAGTGTTAGATTTAAAAGTAGATAAGTGAGCGGAAATCTTCACTTACAAATAAAAGAAAATAAAGAGTCATATGAAAAATATACTTATTTTAGCCGATGGTAGTATCGCTAAACATTTTATAGAGTGGATTATTAAAAAGAGGGTTGCAGAGAACTATTATTATGTAGTGAGCTATAAAGAGAACCTCATAGCAGAAAATATAGCCAATAATATCACATCTATTCATGTAGATTCTACAAGTTTTTCTAAACTACATCGTATTATGGAAAAGGTAAATTATAGTAATATTTTTATTATTATGGAGAGTATGGAAGATGCCAAGTATTCACTTAAAAACATACGCCTTATAGATGATAAAATAAGAGTTGTTCTAGTCAATCAATGGGAGAGCCATGAGATAGGTGAAGAGAGTGATAATATCACTATACTAAATTGTAATGAACTTTTAGCAGGTTATCTTTATGATCACTTACCTAACGTACCTGTTGTTGCACAAAATGTAGGTTTAGGTAGTGGTGAGATTATGGAAATTCATGTACCTTTTGGAAGTACCTATGCTTACCGTCATGTGAGTTCTATTTTACAAAGAAAGTGGAAAATAGCAGCCATCTACCGTAATGAAAAACAGATTTTACCTACAAATGCAACCATGATACGCCCCAATGACACACTTTTAGTTCTAGGTAAACCTCTAGTACTAGATGGAGTTTATAAGACTATCAACAAAAAAACTGGGCTATTCCCAGAGCCATTTGGTAAAGACCTTTATCTTCTTTTAGACTTTAGATATGACCAAGAAAATATATTTTTATATTTACAAGAATCTATTTACCTTTTGGAAAAACTTGAAGATAAAAAACTTTATATTCGTATCTTGTATCCAAATAACTTTAAATTGATAGAAAAAATCAAAGAGATAGAGTCAGAAGACATTTCTCTCTCTATCTGTTATGAAGAGGAGGAGATAGAAGCACTTGTCGAATATGATATTAATCAATATAATATTGGGCTAATACTAAGTAGTAACAAGGCATTTGAGGCAGATAAGCTAAAAGAGACACTCTATAACTTAAGAAAAGTTGTCTATCTATTTGGTAACACTATGCTTAGTAGCATCAAAGAAGGTGTAATATTGATGAGTGAAGATGAGAAGATGGAGTCTATATCTTCAACAGCATTTGATGTTACTGAATCACTTCATTTAAAACTTAGACTTTGTAACTTTGACCCAGAAGGTGATTTTGATACTAAAAAAATGGTTATAGAACATTATGAAACTTTAACCAATATTTTCAATACAAAGATAAGCATAGAGAATAAAATAGCCAACCCTATACGTGAGATTGGTAATATGCAACATATACTTCAAATAGCACCTTTTGAGAGTCACCTTAATACAGGAAGTATAAAAAAACTTATCTCTACTAAGATAGAAGACTTTTTACTTACAAGTCATAGACATCCTAAACTCCTTGTTCCTTTTGCTATAAGTGAAAGCTAATACAGAGTTTTAAGGGCATTTGGATAAAATAAATTTAAATTATTGTATTTAAGGTTTACCCAAATGATTGTCCCTATAGAATTAGAAAATAGCTCAAATATTACCTATGATATTAGCATAGATGAATTACCAAAACTTACATTTTATACAAAAGTAGCCATTATTACAAACCCCACTGTAGCAGGTTATCATCTTGAAACACTTTTATCCAATATCACTGCACCTCAATTAGAGGTGGTTACTATCCCTGATGGTGAAGAGTATAAAAATCTTGAAACAATAGAAAATATACTAAATGAACTTTTTGAACATAAGTTTGACAGAAAATCTCTACTCATCGCATTTGGCGGTGGTGTTATTGGTGACATGACTGGATTTACTGCAAGTTTGTACCAAAGAGGGATAGACTTTATACAGATTCCTACGACATTACTAAGTCAAGTAGATGCAAGTGTAGGAGGTAAAACAGGTGTAAACAATAAATATGGAAAAAACCTCATAGGGGCTTTTTATCAACCAAAAGCTGTCTATATAAATCCTCAATTTCTTAAAACACTCCCTTCTCGTGAGTTTGCAGCAGGTGTAGCAGAGATAGTTAAAATGGCTATCATGTTTGACAAAGAGTATTTTAAGTTTTTACAAACTGCTGATTTAACAGATGAAGAGGTCTTAAAAGAGGCTATTCGTAAAAGTGTTGAACTCAAAGCTTGGGTGGTTAATCAAGATGAAAAAGAAGCAGGCATACGAGCAGTACTTAATTATGGTCATACTTTTGGGCATGTGGTTGAAAATGAAACAAACTACACAACCTACCTGCATGGTGAAGCAGTTGCTATTGGTATAGTGATGGCAAATGCTTTAGCCGTAGAGCTTGAACTATTTACACAAGAAGAGGCACAGAGTGTAAAAGCATTTTTACAGAGTGCCTCTTTACCTACAGAGTACGTCATCAAAAATGTAGATAACTTCTATGAACACTTTTTTCTCGATAAAAAATCAGCCAATAATAATATTAAGTTTATTTTACCAAATGGTATGGGAGATTACAAAGTAGTCTCAGATATTGACGAAAAAATTGTTAAGAGAGTATTGCAAACCTTTGGGAGTAATAGATGATAAAACCTTTAATGCTTGTATCTTTTCTTTTGGCTACTACCTTTTCACTAGCAATACCTACTTCAGAGCAAAATAGTACTTTAGAACAAAATAGTACTTTAGAGCAAATTAAGATACCCACTTTAAATTTAAAAGATATTGAAAAGATTAATGCATTAATTCAAAAAAAAGAGAATCTTGATGAGACATTGATAGATAATAATATTTGGTCTAAAATATACAGTAACTATCACGTTTATCAAGAGCTAAAGAAAAATGAAAACCTACTAAATAGTCAAATCCAAATTCTTGATAATAAATACAAACTTACACTAAAAGAGGAAGAAGCACTAGAGACTATACGCAATAAAAAGTCTATACTTGAAGGAAAACTTCAACTACTTAAAGAGTATGAGAAAGATCCATTTAAAAAGTTTCTTACACCTCCTATTATTGAAGAAGTTCCAATAGTGACAAACCCTATAGCTGTTATCTCTGCTCTTTCATACCAAGAGAAATTAAACTCTGATGAACAAGAGTACCATCATCGCTATGACTCCCTACAAAATATTATGATAAAACTTAAAGAGAAGCGTAATGTACTGCGTCAGTTAGTAACTTATGAAAAAAACAATACACTATATAATAAAGATTTTTTGGATGTAACAGATAAAATAAAAACATTTGCACCTGTACTTGAAATCTTTAAAACTACACAAAATGTTTATACAAAAAAGATAGATGAGATTAAACTTAACCTACAATCAGAGATAAAACGAGAACTTCAAAAAATGATGAATCTTGGAATTATTATTATCTCTTTTATTCTATTTTTAGTTTTTATTAAATATCTTGTTCGACGTTATATGTCAGATAATGACCGTTTTTACACCATCAATAAAGCACTCAATGTTACCTTTGTTACACTATTAATGTTTACACTACTTTTTGCATATATTGAAAATGTAAGTTACCTAGTAACTATCTTAGGTTTTGCCTCTGCTGGTATTGCTATTGCTATGAAAGATTGGTTTATGTCTATTATGGGCTGGTTAACTATTATGTTTGGTGGTGCTATACATGTAGGGGATAGAGTAAAATTTGTACGTGGTAATGTGGAGTATGTAGGAGATATTGTAGATATTTCACTACTTCGTATGACCATACAAGAAGATATAACACTAACAACATGTATGCATAATAGAAGAGCAGGACGTATTATTTTTGTTCCAAATAACTTTATTTTTACTGATATGATTGCCAATTATACACATGCAGGGCTTAAAACAGTTTGGGATGGTATAGACTTTATGATTACATTTGATTCAAATGTAACTAAAGCAAGTTCTATTGCTAAAGAGGTAACAAAAAAATATTCTAAGGGATATACAGACATTACAAGAAAACAACTTAACAAACTAAGAAGTCAATATAGTATGAAAAATACTAATGTAGAACCACGTATCTATACTTTCATTGAACCATATGGTATTAAAATTTCTGCTTGGTACCATACCAATGCTTATGCAACTTTAACACTGAGAAGTACCATCTCTATGGAGATTATTGGTCGTTTACAAAAAGAAGATGATATATTCCTTGCCTTTCCTACTCAGTCTATTTTTGTAGATAAAAATGTACCTAAGCCCCCAATAGAACTAGAAGATTTACCTATAGGAGAAGCATAAATGAAAAAGGTTTATTTTAAAACCTTTGGGTGTAGAACTAACCAGTTTGATACTCAAGTGATGATGAGCAAACTACGTGAGTTTGAGTTGAGCCATGATGAAAATAGTTCAGATATTATTGTGGTAAATTCATGTACAGTTACCAACGGTGCAGACTCGTCTGTTCGTAACTATATCTCTTCTATGAAACGTAAAAACCCAGAAGCAAAAGTTATCTTGGCAGGGTGTGGTTCCCACTCTAAAGGCGAAGGTCTTTTTGAAGATAAAAAAGTTTTTGGTGTAATGGGACACTCTGAAAAAGAGAAAATCAATGAGATACTTAAATTAGAAACACCTTTTTATCAGATAGGGGATTTAAAGCATATTGACTCTACTATAGTTGAAGATTTTATAGGTAAAAGTAGAGCTTTTATTAAGATACAAGAGGGGTGTAATTTTAAATGTTCTTATTGCATCATTCCTGCAGTACGTGGAGATGCACGTTCACATAAAGAAGAGACTATTTTAGAGCAAGTAAGAAAACTTGCAGCTAACGGTTTTGGAGAGTTTATTTTGACAGGTACCAATGTAGGAAGCTATGGACAAGACCATCAAACATCTATGGCAAAGCTTCTTAAAAAAATGAGTCAAATTCGTGGAGTAAGACGTATTAGGATAGGAAGCTTAGAACCTATACAGATAGATGATGAGTTTATGGAACTTCTTAATGAGCCTTGGATGGCTAAACATCTTCATATTGCACTTCAACACACAAGTGATAAAATGCTTGAACTTATGAATAGACGTAATACCTACAAAACAGACTTTGAACTCTTTCATAAAATAGCTTCTAAAGGATATGCTTTAGGTACGGACTATATAGTAGGACACCCAGGAGAGGGTGAGCAGGAGTGGAAAGAGGCGATGGAGAGGGTAAAAGAGCTACCACTTACACATCTACACGCTTTTTCTTACTCTAAACGTGACAATACTGTCTCTGCTACAATGAAACCAGAAGTAAGAGGAAACATTGCAAAAGAGCGTCACCGTGAAATTACAGAGATAATAAAAGCTAAAAACTTTGCTTTTAGACGTAAATACAATAAAAATCTTGAAGTACTTTTAGAAAATGGTAAAGATAATACCTATTATGGATTTGACCAATATTTTAATAAAGTAGAAGTTAAAAGCCAAGAGGATCTTAGTTCAAATTGGGTTTTATTAAATAACTTGGAGGTAACAGATGATAACAACAAAGCTAAACTTTAATACTCAGCTATGGAAAAGTAAAAATATTAAAATTATTATAGGATTGATATTAATTTTTACAATTCTTCTCTCTTTTAGTATGCTAAGAAATCATACCAAACTCATTGGTCATAAACAAGCCAATCTCCTTTATAGTCAAAACAAAATAGAAAAAGTTATCTTAGATGGGGAGTATATTTATCTTAAAACAGATAAAGAGAATTATAAGATTTACAAAGAAGCTATCAATAAAAAAGCTTTTTTTAGCAAATATCCTGTAGAAGTAAGAGAAGAGCATGGGTATATTTTTGATATTCTCTCTTTGCTTATTCTTATAGGTGCATTTGCTTTTTTGTTTAGATTTATGAAACAGAGTAGGCTACAACAACTACAAAGCATAAGAGCATCAAAAGTAGCTGAAACAACAGTCGATGAATCCATAGAAGCACTTACTTCATCGGTTACTTTTAAAGATGTTGCAGGGATTAAAGATGTGAAAGAGGAGCTTGAAGAGATTATTGATTTTCTTAGAGAACCTCAAAAATACCATAATCTTGATATACGCCTACCTAAGGGTGTCTTACTTATAGGACCTCCAGGTGTGGGTAAAACACTCATCTCTAAAGCAGTTGCGGGGGAAGCGAATGTTCCATTTTTCTACCAAAGTGGTGCTTCATTTGTACATATCTATGTAGGTATGGGTGCAAAAAGGGTTTCTGAACTTTTTAAAAAAGCTAAACAGATGGCTCCAAGTATTATCTTTATAGATGAGATAGATGCAGTAGGTAAAAGCCGTGGGGAGTTTAGAAACGATGAACGTGAAGCTACACTCAACCAACTACTTACCGAGATGGATGGATTTGAAGAGAGTTCTGGAGTCATAGTTATAGGTGCTACTAATAAAGTAGAGATGTTAGATGATGCACTCCTTAGAGCAGGGCGTTTTGATAGACGTATTCATATCTCTCTACCTGACTTAGAAGACAGAGAAAAAACTTTAGAACTCTACTTAGCACAAAAATCACACTATGTTGATGTTAAAAAAGTAGCACAAATGACTGTTGGGTTTAACTCCGCAGCACTTGATACCCTCACCAATGAAGCTGCTATTTTTGCAATGAGAGATGGACGAAATAAAGTAGAGACATCAGACTTTGAAGCAGTAAAAGAGAAAGTTCTCTCAGGTAAACGTAAAATACTCTCATTTACACAAGAAGAACGAGAGATACAAGCTGTGTATCAAGGGGCTAAAGCTATTATTGCTACATGGCTAGATATAGAGTTTGAAAAGATAGGCATAGTAACGACAAGACTTACTTTACAAGAGCATGAGATTGTTTCTCGCTCTAAATTACTCAATAGAATAAAAGTCTATTTAGCAGGTAGTATAGCCACACAAATACGCTATAACGAACAGTTTAGTAATGCAAGTAAAGATATTTTAATGGCTAAAGAGTTAGCACACAAGGTAGTCTATGAGTATGCAATGAGTCAAGATTTTAGAGCAACTACACTACAAGAGGAAGAGCTGTTAATAGATGCAGTAAGTGAGATAAATTCACTATTAGAAACACTTAAACAAGCTGTCAATGAAGTATCGGTTCACCTTTTAGAACATGAAAATATAGCGGCTGAAGAGTGTAGAGATATTTTAAGAAAGATATTCTAATGCATTACTTTAATGGATTCTCTCTTCATGATGAGGAGTCATTATTTAGTGACTACCTCATAAAAAGTACACTTTGTGTCTCTGGTTTTAGTTATGGAGCACAACAAGCTTTTGAGTATGTTTACCATGCAACTGAGCGTGTAGATAGACTTATTCTTCTCTCTCCTGCTTTTTTTCAGACACAAAAACCAAGTTTTACACGTACCCAACTACACTATTTTGAAGCAGGAAAAGAAGCGTATATTGAACAGTTTCTTAGCAATGTTACCCACCCCTCAAACATAAACTTATCTTCTTACTTAAAAGTAGGAGATAAAGAGGAACTAAACTCTCTTTTAAGCTATCAATGGGACAAAGATAAAATCCAAGAAGTATTAAACAGAGGTACCACTATAGAAGTATTTTTAGGAAGTGAAGATAAGATTATAGACATAGAAGAAGCTTATACATTTTTCTCACCTTTAGCTACAACCTATTATATTAAGGGTGTAGGACATCTACTACATAAATAAGATACTCTTTTAACGCCATAAAGCAGTCATAAAACTAATAAGCTATAATACACAAAAAAGATACAGGATAACACTATGGCAACATATATATTTGGACATACTACTCCAGACTCAGACTCTATTGTGGGTGCTTTATCACTCTCATACCTTAAAAATCAGTTAGGAGAAGATACGATTGCAACACGTCAAGGTGACATCAACCCTGAAACAGCATTTATCTTAGAAAAGTTTGACTACACTGCACCTGAACTTAAAACCAAAGTAGCAGGTGAAGATGTATATCTTATTGACTTTTCAGACCTTGCACAGAGTCCTAAAGATATTAAAGAAGCAAATATTTTAGGAATAGTAGATCATCATAAATTAGGAGACATAACCACTTCTGCACCATTAGAGTGTTGGATAAGACCTGTAGGATGTTCTAACACTATCGTTAAACAGATGTTTGATTACCATGAGATAGAGATTCCTAAAGCCCTTGCAGGTATGATGCTTTGTGCTATTTTAAGTGATACGGTTATTTTTAAATCACCAACTTGTACTAAAGAAGATACTAAAGCGTGTAAAGAGTTAGCAGAGATAGCTGAGATAGAGGACTACAAAGCGTTAGGTATGGAGATGTTTATAGTAAAATCTGATGTACTTTCTGCTACTCCAAGAGAGTTAGTTTTAAGAGATTTTAAAGACTTTAAAATGGGTGACAATACTATTGGAGTAGGGCAACTAGAGGTTGTTGATCTCTCTGTATTTGACACAATGAAAGAGACATTAAAAGCAGAAATGAAAAATATAAAAGAGGAAGAAGGAAGACATACTGTTTTACTTCTTCTTACAGATATTATGAAAGAGGGTTCTCAACTACTTGTCTTAAGTGATGAAACCCTAAAAATAGAAAATGCTTTTAATGTAAAACTAGATGAAAATGCAGAAGTTTGGTTAAACGGTGTTATGAGCCGTAAAAAGCAAATTATTCCTTTTTTAGAAAAGCAATTTTAATCTACAACAGCAAGCACGCTTAAAAATATTTTTAAGCGTGACATACTTCTCAATAATTACGCTATAATAGCATACTAATTTAAGTGTCATCGGTTAACTCTTTTATTCTTCAAATATCAAATATTAACACAGCCTAAAACCGACTTTCAAGTAAATGTAGGCTCAATAAACAAGGGTACATATATATGTCATTTTCAAACTTGGGGTTATCAGAACCTCTCTTAAAAGCTATCAAAGATCAAGGGTATAATACTCCAACACCCATTCAGCTACAAGCTATTCCTACTGTTATAGAGGGGAAAGATGTACTTGCAGCTGCACAAACAGGAACAGGTAAAACAGCAGGATTCACCCTCCCTTTACTTGAAAGACTCACGCAAACACATCCTAAAATGCAAAAAAAACAGATTCGTGTTTTAGTACTTACACCTACACGTGAACTAGCTGCACAAGTTGCAGAGAGTATTAAGACTTATGGTAAATACATGCAGTACTCATCTACTGTTATTTTTGGTGGGGTTGGGGTCAATCCACAACTAGCAACACTTCGTAAAGGTGTAGATATAGTTATAGCCACACCAGGTAGGCTTTTAGATATAGCAAGTCAAAAAGGCATAGACTTTTCAGCACTTGAATGTTTAGTACTTGATGAAGCAGATAGAATGCTAGATATGGGTTTCATTCATGATATTAAAAAGCTAATGAAACTCATGCCTAAAAAGAGACAAACTCTACTCTTTTCTGCAACATTTTCAAATGACATCAAAAAATTAGCTTCTGGCTTACTTATCTCACCTGTACTGATAGAAGTGGCACGTCAAAACACAACAGCAGAGCAGATAAGCCAAGTGGTTCATTATGTAGATAAAAGTCGTAAAAGAGAGTTACTCTCTCAGCTTATAAAGACAAATGATTGGAGACAAGTTTTAGTCTTTACACGAACAAAACATGGTGCTAATAAACTTACTAAACAGCTTATTGACTATGGTATCACCGCTGCTGCGATACATGGTAACAAGAGTCAAGGTGCTAGAACCAAAGCTCTAGCTTCATTTAAAGCAAATGAGATACGTGTACTAGTAGCTACAGACATCGCTGCACGTGGGATAGACATAGACCAACTACCTCATGTAGTAAACTATGAACTTCCAAATGTTCCTGAAGATTATGTACACCGTATTGGTAGAACAGGTCGTGCAGGTATGAGTGGTGAAGCTGTCTCTTTAGTCTGTGTAGATGAGCATAAATTACTTTTTGATATAGAGAAATTTATCAAAGCTGAGATTAAAAAAGTTCACCTTGAAGCGTTTACTCCAGACCCTAGCATACAAGCAGAGCCTATACAAAATGGTAGAGGTGGAGGACAAAAACGTGGAGCAGGCAACAACTCTCGTAACAGATCACGAAACAGTCGTAGCCGAAATGACAAAAATAAAAATGACTCTACTAAAAGTGAAAAAACACAAACTAATAGAAGTAAAAAACCAGAAAACAGAGCTGCAGCTCAAATAGGTAGCAAAATTCAAGAAAAGTTAAACAAGCTTGAAAAAAGAGACAATGACAACTATAATAAAAGGAACAAGTAATGAAAAAGATATTTAAACTCACAGATGAAAAAAAACATGAAGATCGTGTATTAGAAGCCGTAAAAAATGATATTAGAAAATACGTAAAGCGTGAGAAGAAGAAAAATCTTCCAAATAAAGCTACAATGTACTGGGACTTTGACTGCAAAATAGGTGCTACAGCAGATGATGCAAAAGTAGTAGAGTATGAAGCACTGATAAAAGCACTAGATGAAGTTAAAGCAACAGGTACTACAGAGTGTTATGTAGAAGTTATGGCTAAAGCTGTAGATAAACCTCTAAAAGAGAGTCCTGAAGAGGCAGAAGAAGAGGTATAAAGTTAAATACCTCTTATGTAATAAAAGCTATAATTGTTTCTCTATAATATACTCCATATAAAGAGAAACAAATGAATCCATTAATTGAGCTACTTAAACAAAGAACCAAACTTCAATCTATACATATATCTAATATTTTAACCCTTTTAGATGAAGGATCAACGATTCCTTTTATCGCACGTTATCGTAAAGAGTTAACAGGTGGTGCAGATGATGAAACACTACGCGAATTTGAACATATTTACCTAAGTAGTAAAAAGCTACTTGAGAGAAAAGAGGAGGTAAGTCGGCTTATCTCACAAAGAGCTGTGTTAACAGATACTTTAAAAAAAAGCCTCTCTTTAGCAGAAAACTTACGAGAAGTAGAAGATATCTACCGTCCTTTTAAAGAGAAAAAAAGTTCACGTGCCTCTACAGCTATAGCTAAAGGGCTAAAAGCTCTCTCTTACACATTGCAAAATGCAAAACTCACACTAGAGGAGTTTAAAAAAGAGGCAAAATCTTTTATAAAAGGAGATGTTACTACTGTAGAAGATGCTATCAAAGGTGCTCAAGATATCTTAGCAGAGCGTTATGCTGATCAACCTCGTGAACGTGAAGCTATCCGTAATTCTATGTTACGTTTTGGTAATATAGAGATAAAAAAAGCTAAAGGTTTTAACGAAAAAGGCTTATATACGCACTTTATTAACCATGCTGAAAAGGTGGCATACATACCTTCTCATCGTTATTTAGCTATTATGCGTGGGGTTAAAGAGAAAGAACTTTCAGTAAAAATCACTTTAGATATGGCAAGGATAGAAGAAAATATAAAAAAATATAAAATACCAAAATATGCTTCTTCATCCCAAGTATTACTTTTTGCAGCATATAAAGATGGACTTAAACGCCTACTTTTACCCTCTATAGAGAGAGAAGTTCATGATGAACTTAAAGAGAAAGCAGATAAGACAGCTATTGCTGTTTTTGGTAAAAATTTAACACAACTTCTCATGACACCTCCTGTAACAAGGTATGTACTTTTAGGTGTAGATCCTGCATTTCGTACAGGGTGTAAACTAGCAGTTATAGATGAAAATGGTAACTACTTAGAGCATGCAGTTATCTATCCTACTGACCCTAGAAACGAGTATGAAAAGTCACGAGACACCATAGTTCAGCTAGTAAATAGATACCATATCAAAGCAGTAGCTATAGGAAATGGAACTGCTTCAAGAGAGACGCAAGAGTTTTTTGCACGTCTAAATAAAGAAGAATCTATCAATCTACTCTATACAGTAGTCTCTGAGGCTGGAGCTTCTGTCTATTCTGCTTCTGCTATTGCAGCTCAAGAGTACCCTCATTTAGATGTAACCATACGTGGTGCTATCTCTATAGCTCAACGCCTATATGATCCTATGGCTGCACTGGTTAAGATAGATCCTAAATCTTTAGGAATAGGACAATATCAACATGATGTTGACCAAAAAATGTTAGAGAAAAAACTCTCAGATGTTACTCAAGATTTAGTAAATAGAGTAGGGGTTGACTTAAATTCTGCCTCTGCTTCACTCCTTTCTTATGTCGCAGGGATAGGTATAAAAGTTGCTCAAAATATCGTTACGTATAGAGAAGAAAATGGTTATTTTAATTCAAAATCACAGCTCTTAAAAGTAAAAGGATTAGGTGCAAAAGCATATGAACAAGCAGCTGGTTTTGTACGTATAAAAAATGGTAAATCAATATTTGATAACTCAGGGATACACCCAGAAAGTTATAAAATAGCTAAAGAGTTAGAAGGTTTAGAGCTAGAAAACATAGAGATTAGAAGTATGTCTGAGCATTTAAAAGTAGGGTTAGAGACCCTGCGTGATATTATAAAAGAGTTACAAAAGCCTGGTTTTGACCCTAGAGAAGAGTTAGCTCCCATACCATTTAAAGATGGAATTACAGATATTAAGATGCTACATATTGATTCTATTGTCTCTGGTGTAGTAAGAAACATAGCAGACTTTGGAGCTTTTATAGACATAGGACTTAAAAATGATGGCATGATACATATATCTAAAATGAGTCAAAAACGCATAGCTCATCCCTTAGAAGTTCTATCTATTAACCAGTTCTTACCTGAGATAAAAGTAGTATCTATAGATGAAGAAAAAGGCAAAATAGGACTTAGTTTAGTATAACTCTTTAGAAGTAGCTTTTTAATAATATAAGAGCTACTTTAGTAAAATTTATCTATTGGTTAACATAATATAAATTCTATCAAAAAAGTATTAACTCTCTTTAACTTAGTTAACTTCAATGACTAGATAGTTTATTTTAGATATGATTTCAAAATAGATAAATTAACTAGGAAAATATAATGGAAACCAAAATAGATAATACAGCAATAGATAATTTTGCACACAAATCAAAGTCATGGGATATGAATTCTAAGCGAGTTAAAAATGCCCAATCTATAGCTGATTTAATAGTAAATAAAATCGAACTTTCTAAAACTATGGAGCTTATGGATTTTGGAGCAGGTACAGGACTACTTAGTTTTTTTGTTGCACCACATGTAGCAAAAATAGTTGCCGTAGATAATTCACCATCTATGCTCATAGAATTTAAAAATAAGAGTCAAGAGTTTTCTTGTGAAACAGAAGTCATAGAGAAAGATTTAAGTTGTGAGACACTTGATAGAAAATATGATGGTATTATCTCATCTATGACTATCCATCATTTAAAAGATACAACTGCCCTATTTTCTAAATTTTACAATATGTTACATAAAGGTGGATTTATGGCTATTGCAGATTTAGATAGTGAAGATGGAAGTTTTCATAGTGATAATACAGGAGTATTTCATTATGGTTTTAATAGAGAAGTTTTAAAAGAGATTGCAAAAGAGGTAGGATTTAAAGAGATAGCATTTGAGTTAGCTAGTACTATTAAAAAACCACAATCAGACTTTACTGTCTTTTTAATGACTGCGGTTAAATAGTTACTATTTTTTACTTTACAGCTTTTTGACTAAGTTTATCTAAAAGCTTACTCATTTTATTTTGCATTTTACAGTTTTCAAGATTGTAGATTTTTTCATAAAATTTTACATCTCTGTATGAAAGATATACTTTTCCATCTTTTGCTTTATATGCTAACATTTTTAAAGGTAGGTCAAGTCCTGCCATGGGATCTTTAGTCATAAGTTTTAAACCTGCTTTTGGATTACCAAATATAATAAGCTCAGCATCATCAAGATCTGGTCCAGAAGCATTTTTAGCATTCTCTTTATGGTTGATTCTATTGAAAAAAGTTAATCCTTTTTTCTTTACCATCATCTCAATTCTATCTATCGTTGTTTTCACATCTACATGACTCTCTTTGGTAACAATCCCATTGGCATCCATCTCTGCACTGAAGAGGCTTAATGGTAGAAGCATCGCCAAGATAAGTAAACTTTTTTTCATAATCATCCTTAATAATAATTTTTATTTGTTTGGATTATGACTAAATAATCTTAAATTATCTTAGTTGCTGTTAAAAATAGATACTGTTTTCCTGTAAGTGTTACCCTATATTTGTGTTGCTGTAGATATTTTTTACAAAAGATAACATCATTAAAAAGTAGTGACATTTCACTCATCGCATAGTTTGGGGCTTTTGCACCATAAATAAGCTCACCTGCTATCCATCTTGAATTTGGAAAACCCAAAATAATAGCACCCTCTTTTTCAAGTATATTTTGTACCAATGACATAAAAAATGGTTTAAAATTTATACTAGGACTTTGAAGCGTACCTATACTAATGAGTAGATCAAACTTTCCTAAGTTTAGTCTATCTATCTCATTGATATCTTCAGCATAAAATTGTATATTGGTCTCTTTAAAGTTCTCTTTAGCATAGGCTATAGCACTCTTGGAATGGTCAATGCCCACAAAGGTACTATTTTTATACTCTTTAACATCTAATAATTTTTGAATCACTTTAAATTCATCACCACGATTTATTCCAAGATTTAAAATACGCTTTCTTGTTGCTATCTTAACATTTTGTAGTGCTTGATGATAGTAATAAAAAAATGCGGGTTCTTCCATTTTATGAATCTCAAAAAAGTGTGAACTCACACCATACTTCTCCTCTTTCATACTTTTACTATCTATATGAAAAGAGTCTTTTCTCTCAAGCTTTTCAAAAGACAATGAAACCAAAGCACTACCCTCCTCTTTCGGAGTAAGCATTTTACAAAGTAGAAGTTCAGCCAAGTCAACCCATGCCTTGTATCCTCTGTAGAGATACTCTCTACCTTCAACCTCTACAAGCTTTCCCGCATATCCATGGGAGAGGTCTGGATTGAGTACTGAAAAAGAGATGCTATCTTGTGAATGGAGGCTATTTTGAAGTAAGGGGAGTATCTCTTGCATAGTTTCTGTCGTAAATGTCATGAAGAACCTTTAGGTCGTTAATATAGCTAACATTTTAACATATTATAAAAAAATTGTGGAATAAAAGATAAGTATCCTCCCTAATGTTAAAAAGGGAGATGAAAATGTTTAAGATTATGAAAAGATAAACAATTCCATTAGGAAGGATAGTTGAATTATATCAGTTCAATATGAATCTAATATGAATCTAATAAATATTTGCTACATTTTGCTTATTTTGATATGATTTTACTTTCAAAAGGTAGTCTAATTTAATCTAAAGAGGAAAAATGAACAAGTATGATCTAATAATAGTAGGTGCTGGTCCAGCAGGAATGATGGCTGCTATTACTGCTGCACGTGATAAAAAGTCTGTACTCCTTTTAGAGAAGCTTTCCAAAATAGGCATAAAGTTAAAATCTACAGGTGGTGGACGTTGTAACTTAACCAATACCCTCTCAAATGAAGACTTTATGACACGTTTTGGACGTGATGGTCGTTTTCTCTCCCCTGCTCTTGATGCATTAGATAATAAAGCATTGATAAATTTTTTTAAACACTTAGGTGTAGAGAGTCACGCTCCTGATGGTTACCGAGTTTTTCCTATAACCCATAGCTCCTCAACAGTCATAGATGCCATGCACCAAGAGATGCTACATCTTGGTGTTACCATTCTCTCTTCTCAAAAAGTAACAACACTTTTACATAAAAATCAAAAAGTCATAGGGGTCAATACCCTCCATGATACTTTTTATGCAGATAATATCATCATCGCTTCAGGAGGTATGGGGTACCCAGAGCTTGGTGCAGAGGGAGATGGCTATACTATGGCAAAGGAAGTAGGACATAAAGTAACCGATATATTTCCTGCGATGATGCCACTTCAAACCAAAGAGAGATGGGTAGAAAATTGTAGAGCAGATACCATAGCAAAAGTAAAAATACATGTAGATATTAAAAAATATAAAAAACTGACTGCTACAGGTGATCTTATCTTCACTAAAAAAGGGATAAGAGGTCCTGTTGTACTTGATTTTTCTCGTGAAATCACACCCCTTTTAAGTAAATTTGATGAAGTACCTATCGTGATGAATCTTACAAAAGGGATGAATGAAGAGCAGATACGTCAGCATATAAAAAAGCAACTTAAACAAAACCCTCACCAAAATGTAATAGAACTCATAGAGACACTACTTCCCCATGCCTTAGCTGTTGAATTATGTAAAATGCAAAATGCCACCCTTACCTTAGGTTGGAACAAACTTTCAGGAGAGACTAGAGATGGACTTATCAAACTTCTTGTAGCTACACCACTTACAATCAATGGACATGATGGCTTTAATAAAGCGATGATTACAAGAGGTGGTATTAGCCTTAAAGAGATAGACCCCTACAGTATGAAAAGTAAAAAGATAGAGGGGCTTTATTTTTGTGGTGAGGTGATGAATATAGATGGTCCATGCGGAGGATATAATCTACAGTGGTCTTTTTCTAGTGGTTTTTTAGCAGGTAAACTTAAATAGTTTAACCTACTTATGATATACTAATCATAACTTAAAATAAAAATTATAATAAGGTTAAATTATGAGTAAAATATTATTATCGAGCATACTTTTTTTTAGTATTTTATTGTGTGCAGAGACAAATGTTACAACACCTAAAAGTGACAATAATATCACAGCTAAGAAATTAAGAGAGCAACAGCAAGTTAAAGAACAGATGGAGAGAGAAAAGAAGTATGCTAAGGAGCAAAGGTTTTACCAAGGTGACGAGTATGACCTCTCCTCTTCAGAAGTAGATCAAAATAATCTTGCTGATGTTCCACATCTACAACCAGACTATGATTTTAGCATGGATGATGTCTATTAAAACTATTATTCCTTATCTCTAACATATTTATTGTATGATACTCATATCATAATATAAGGAAAAATATATGTTACAAAAATTTGCACCACTTATAGTATTGGCTATGTTTGGTATTGGCGTTTACTTTATGCTACAAGGTATGAAGGGAGCTATAGATATGTCTGATCATAGAAAAGTAAAAAAAAGTGAAGTAGCAAAGTAGTAAAAGAGAAGGTCTGTTATGTATCAGAAAAAAAAAGAGAAACTTTACATTTGTGACTTGCTAGAGAACCCTGCTGTTCCCTATCCTTCCTACTATGTACTCTCTGCTTCTATGTTTAAAAATGAGATGCTTCATTCTGCGTTAATTTCTCTACATAGCTTTAATTTCTCCTATTATGAGACAGCTAAATCTTATGAAGATATCTTTTCCATGTTTCACTCAGGTACTTTTCCTGTCTATAAAGAAAAGTACATAGTAGGTTACTTTGGAAATAAGATGATGTACCTAGAGTCTAATGGATGGAAAGGTATGCCCTCTACAGAGGACATTTTTAAAATGGAGAATTGGTTAGTGTGTTAAGATAGCACCCTTTAAGATTTTATCCTAACGGATTATCGCTTCGTTTTTTCACTTTTCTTTGCTGTTCTTCAGATATATTAGGCTGAGTGAACTCTACTTTCCCCGCAATAATACACCCTTTACACCCTGGTTCACAGTGATGATAAAGTTTTAAACACCACTCTTTATCATCTTCATGACTTCCCATAAATTGACATCCCCAACCACTACTCATAACGTACCTCAAAACCATCTGTTGCAAATATAGCATCATCTATAATCTTATATTCAACATTCTCAACTCTACTAAAAAGTGAACCTTTTTTAAGTATCTGCATAAACTCATCAAAGTCATTATCAAACACTTCAGCAACTACTTCTACTGTACCGTTTGCTAAGTTTTTGATGTACCCTTTGTACTGTTTTTTCATCATCGCTTGGGAGACTGTTTTTCTATAATAAACACCTTGTACCTTACCAAAAATTATAAACCGATACCACTCCATTATTCCCCCTCCCTTACTTCATCTTTTAAGTTTCTCAAAAAATCAAGAATACGCTTTTGAAATAATATCTCATCTTCACCCTCTGCACAGGCATGAAGTTTCATTAGCATATTCATATCTATCTTCTTATGATAACGCTTCACCTCTTTCGTCTCTTTTTGTACCAACTGAATAAGATGTTCAAAGTCTAAACCATTATTGGTAATAATTTTTGTATGATATTCATTGACTGTATCTATAAGTAACTCCGCTCTATCAGCGTCATTTTTGTAAATCTCCGATGCTATCTCTATAAGCTTCTCCTTCTCACACTCACTCATTTCACCATTGGCAGAGACTATCAGTGTCAATATCTTAGCCCTATACTCCAACGAGCTATGATGATAAACCAACAACTCTCTAAATATTTTCTTTATATTACGTTTTAATGACTTAAACATTCTTTTCCTTGAAACCACACATTATGATACATTTTAACACCATTTTAACAAAAAAATACTATAGTTTTACAATTTTCAAATCAAAGAGTCATTTAAATGAATAATATAGACCTTTTAATTATATTTAGTACTGCTTTTTTAGGTAGTGTTGGACACTGTATTGGTATGTGTGGTGGAATAGTCATAGCCTACAGCTCTACCAAAATAGACCAAACATCCTCATGGGTTACACAAACTATCTCTCACTTAGCCTACAACTTTGGTCGTGTCACTACTTATACTATCTTGGGTGCTATATTTGGACTACTTGGAAAAGCTATTGCTTTTACTCCTACTACTAAGGGGGTACTCTTTCTACTTACAGGTTTACTTATGATTCTTGCTGGCTTCTCTCTTGTTGGTAACTTAAAGTTTCTTAACTCAGCAGAGTTATCTATCTCTAAAAGTGGATGGTTTCAAAATACCTTTAGAAACCTCCTTAGAAGTACCTCACTTCAAAGCTTTTTCATGCTTGGTATGCTCAATGGGATTATCCCTTGTGGATTAGTTTACTCTTTTGCTATTTTTGCAGCGAGTACCGCCTCTCCACTCTGGGGTGCCATTGTCATGGCATCTTTTGGTCTTGCTACTATCCCTGCACTATTTTTCTTAGGAAGTATTACCAAGTTTCTACAAAAAGGCTCACTTAGAGGCACAATGATGAAACTCGCTGCTATGCTTGTGATTTTCTATGGACTCTACACACTTTACAAAGGTTACAATTTTATCGCTCATCCTAAAGAGACTCAAGAGATGTTAAATAGTATGCAATCGGGGAGTATTAAGAGTAAGTTAGAAGGTAAATGTGGAGGCATGAAGTGTGCCCCTGGTAAATGTGGATAACTCCACTAAATAAGGATAACTAAATGTTAAAAAAAATAATTCTATGGTCTGTAGGTATATTTGTATTACTTCAAACTATTCAGATAGAAGTTGTAACACCTAAGCAAGTAGAAGCAAAAGCAGAGATAACCGCACCTAAAGAGATAATGGGTATGTTAAAAACATCTTGTTATGACTGTCACTCATACAAGACAAAAATGCCTTGGTATGGTCATGTAGCCCCTATTTCATGGAGTGTTAGAAGCCACATAAATGATGCTAGAGCATGGTTAAACTTTCAAGAGTGGAACAACTACGATACAGTCAAACAACAAAAATTCTACAAAGAGATAGCAAAAACCATTAGTCTTCGTATGCCTTTACCTATGTATTTAAGCCTGCATGAAGAAGCAAAACTTACAAGAGTCCAAAGGTTAAAAATACGTAAATGGGCAGAAAGTAACATAAAAGAGGAAAAATAGTTAATTAGGAGTAAAATTATCCTATTTAACTTTATTTGTGCTATAATAGCACTATCAAAACAAATAAAAGGAAATAATATGCCAAAAATTAACAAATACGTAGATATTAGCGAAGTAGATAGAGAAGCGAAAAAAGATCTTATAGACAGACACTCTCCATTTATTACATGTGCAGATACAGCAACTGCTGGTGAGCCATTTGAAGTAACAGTAAAAATGGGTAACGAGTACACACATCCAGATGATTTTGATCATTACATTGAGTCAGTAACTCTTTTTAACGGTGAAACTAAATTAGCACAAGCTACATACATCCCAGGAACTCTTGGTAATGTTAAAGCACATAACACAACTACATTTACTATTATCCCAACAGGTAAAAAATTAAAGTTAGTAGCTCATGGTTACTGTACAAAACACGGTATCTGGGAAGGTACAGCTGTAGAAGTAGCAGTAAACTAAACCCTCTGTAATGCCCTACTCTTGGGCGTTACATAACCATTTATTTGTTAAATTAACTTCTCAAATACCCTAATCTTCTCTTCTTTAACTTTGTAATCTGCAAGGTGCTTATGAACTAATTTCCAAAAGTCCTTAGAGTGATTTTGATAAGTTATGTGAGCTAATTCATGTATTACAACATATTCAATTAATGAGGAAGATAGTTTTACTAAATGGTAGTTAAAAGAAATGCGATTTGTTGAGCTACAAGACCCCCATCTATTTTTTGAATATCTAAAACTTATATGTTCTGGTTCAACACCCATATTTTTAGCCCACTTTTTAGTTAGTGGTATTATTTTTTCTATGGCTTTTTGTTTGTAAAAGTTTTCAATAGCATTGTGTAGTTCAGTATCACTATATTTTTCTGCTGTTGTTATATGAAACCTTGAGTGAGTGAAGTTAATAGTAATATTTTGGGCAGTTTCATCTTTTATCATATTGACATAGTAGCTTTTGCCCATATAGTAAAGTCTTGAACCAGTTGTAATATCTTTATTGATTGCGATTGATTTGAATAGTTCAAGTTTTTTACTTATCCAAGCTGATTTACTCACGACCATTTTGTTTATATCTTCTATGGTAGTGGTATCATTTGTTTTTACAAGCACCCCATCGGTATCAACATTAATATATGTATTTTTGAGACTTGTTTTTCGCTCTATACAAAACTCAATATTTTTAGTGCCATACTCTACACTATACAAATGTTTCTACCAACTTAGCAATTATATCTTTTGACATCTTTCTATCTACTCCATATTTAGCAAGGATAGGCTTAATACTATTTCTCATATCTTTTTGAGCATCACTTTGAACAAGTATAGCCTTTTTACTTAACCACTCATCAAGTGTATCAAATATTTCAAGAGTTAGCTCTGTTGCCTCCTCTGTTTGCTCTTTTACTAAGTCATACACTACAAGTTGTTTTTCATCATTTAAACCGTGTGAACTATATCTATTTTTATGGCGATTGATTATCTCTTCCATATCGATAAATAAATCTATAACAGCTTGTTTTCTATCTATCTTAGCATCAATTAACTTTCTCTCTAACAGCTCAGAAAGTTCAAGTGCTAACTCTGGATTTTCTTCTTCATTCGCTTTTATGATTGCTTTTGCTTTATCAAGAGGGTTGTGTTTTCCCTCTTTTGTAAGTTCCTCAGTAAACTTCTTATAATCAGTTATATCAATAGGCTCTTCAAGTAAATATTCTATACCATTAGCTCTAAGGTGTTCATCTAAAATCATTTGAAGCTTCTTACTATCTTCACGAGTAATCTTCTCTTTACTATCTCTAACCATCATTTTTATCTCATTAAAGAGTTTGAAGTCATAATCATATTTAGAAGCAAAAGAGTCTGGAAGAACTATATTCATTGACTTATTAAAATCACTTACAAGTTCTTTGAACTTATCTTTTATATCAATAGGTTCAAGATAACTTATAGCTTGAAGTATAAAATCATCTCTTTGTTTCTCTCTATCTTTTTTAATACTTTTGAAGTAATTCACGAGTTTAGTATGTCTGTTTTCAAGAGTAGTTTTTTCACTTTCTATATCCACCATTACATCATGTGGTTCTAAGTCTCCACTAAATATTTCAAGGGCATCTACAAGATGTTTAGTAATACCAGCAAAATCTACAATATACCCAGCATTTTTACCTTTTCTTGTTCTGTTTACCCTTGCTATTGCTTGAAGTAGGTTATGCTCTTTTAGTATTTTATCAACATATAAAGTTTGAAGGATAGGGGCATCATATCCTGTTAAGAGCATATCGCTTACAATTAGAAAAGCAGTATTATCAAATTGCCTTTTACCACCACGGCTAACATCTGCTTCATTTCCAAA